>Ga0079997_117784_pt1 | contig 210942 bp, 197 predicted proteins | sample PerSpoCPS_CMetaG_FD_69200 | JGI IMG/M metagenome (GOLD analysis project Ga0079997, IMG submission 69200) | Archaeal communities from Yellowstone National Park, Wyoming, USA - Perpetual Spouter C (PS_C) MetaG (SPADES assembly) (version 2) | ecosystem: Environmental > Aquatic > Thermal springs >... | reverse complement strand
CGTCTGGGATTCTCCATGGAGAGCGGGTAGTGTCTCGCTAAGTGTACCCAACGTGGCAGTACGGGGGTGCGGGTAACGATGAATGACTCGTCACTCGTTACTCGTCACTTCGTCACTCCGTTACTTCGTTGCCCTATTGCCTTCCTGGGGGATTTCGCATGCGGTTGGGTCGTAGGCAGGGACGTCGTCGGTCCGGGCCTGGGTCGTGGTGGCTCCGAGTCCGATGGATTGCGGTCTGGATGGTCTTCTTTGTGGGCCTTGTCTGGAGCGCCATTGCGGCGTCGGCCCCGCGCCTTTCCCTCCTCGTCATCACGGTCGATACCCTGCGGGCCGACTACGTCACGACTTACGACTCCCGTCGGGGAGCGACCCGCCACATGGACCGCATCGGCCGGGAGGGTTTCGTCTTCGAGCGGGCCTTTGCCCATACGCCCCTGACGCTTCCCTCCCATACCAGCATTTTCACAGGCCTGCCGCCGACGGACCACGGCGTCCACGACAACGCCGGCTTTCGCGTACGGGACGACCTGGTGACGATGGCCGAATGGCTGAAGCGTCATGGCTACGCCACGGCCGCCTTCATCGGAGCCTTCCCCCTGGACAAGCGCTTCGGCCTCGCCCAGGGGTTTGACGTCTACGACCAGCAGTACGCCGCCCGCTCGCCCCGACGGATCTTCTTCGCCGAACGGAAAGCGGAGGCTGTCGTCAACGCGGCCCTGGCCTGGCTGGCCCGGCAGACCGGTGAGCGACCGTGGTTCCTGTGGGTCCATCTGTTCGACCCCCATCAGCCCTACGAGCCCCCACCAGCCTACCGGACGGGCCGATGGGCCCAGGACCCTTACGGCGGCGAGGTCGCCTACACGGACGACCAGGTCGGCCGCCTCCTGGACGAGATCCACCGCCGGCAGGCGTGGGACCGGACCGTCGTGGTCCTCACGGCCGACCACGGGGAGTCCTTGGGTGAACACGGCGAGCCGACTCATGGCCTTTTCGCCTACAATGCGACCCTCCACGTTCCCCTGCTGATCCACCGGCCGTCCGTCCAGGGGACCCACCGGGTGGCATGGCCTGTCAGTCACTCGGACCTCTTCCCCACCGTCTGCGGGCTCTTGGGTCTTCCGGTCCCCAAGGGCGTTCGGGGTCGGAACCTGGCTCCCTTTTTGGGGGACCCGCAGGGCCGTCCGCCGGAGGCGACACCGATTTATATCGAAGCCCTCGCCGCTTACCTCAACCGCAATTGGGCTCCCATCGTGGGCATCATCGACCGAGGGATGAAGTTCATCGATACGCCGATCCCCGAGCTGTACGACCTCCAGAAGGACTTCCGTGAGCTCACGAACCTGGCGCCCCATTCGGACCTGACGCCCTACCGGCGGACGCTCCAAACCTTCCTGCGTCCGGACTGGGCCCCCCGGCCGACTCCGGAGTCGGCGGAAACGCTGGAGATCTTGCGAAGCCTCGGCTATGCGGCCGGCAGTGAGAGCTTGCCCCGCAAGAAGACCTTCACGCCGGACGATGACCCCAAGCGCCTCGTCGAGGTCCATCGGATGTTCCTGCAGGCCTTAGAGCTCCACGAACGGGGTCGTTCCCCGGAAGCCATCGACCTGCTGAAACAGGTCATCACGAAACGGCGGGATATGGTCGTAGCCTATACGAATCTCGTCATCATGTACCGGGACGTGGGAGACACCCGAAATGCGATCCTGGCCGCCCAGGCGGGCTTGCGGGTCGTTCCCGGTAGCCCCGAGCTTCTCGCCCAGCTCGGTCAGGCCTTGGTCGAGGCCGGTTACTTCGAGGACGGCATTCGCACCCTTCGGCAGGCCGCAGAACGCCAGAGCACGGACCCGGACGTTTGGAACTACCTGGGCTTCGCGTACTGGCGGACCGACCGGTTTCAGCCGGCCCTGGAGGCCTTCCAGCGGGCCCTGCGCCTGACCGATGCGGACCCCCTGATCTATAACAACCTCGGGAACCTCTATATGTCGATGAAGCGTTATGCCGACGCCGAGCAAGCCTTTCGGAAAGCCCTCCAGTTGGACCCTGGATTGGCCGCCGCCTACAACGGCTATGCGGCGGCCCGCCTGGCCCAGGGTGCCTGGGAAGAGGCCTATCAAGCATGGCAGAAGGCCCTGGCGGCCGACCCCGACTATGCCATGGCCCATTACAACTTGGGCGTCGAGCTGTACCGGAGGGGCCGTAAGCAGGAGGCCCGGACGCACCTGCTTCGCTACCTGGAGCTGATGGGTGCCCGCATTTCGGCCGAGGAGCACCAGAAGATCGAGCAGATGCTTCGGGACATCGGGGCGACGAAGGGATGAAGAGTAACGGAGTGACGAAGGGATGGAGGGGTGGGGTATAAGAATGGGTGGGCCGTCCTCAACGGCTTGGGTATATGAATCCCGCGGGAGGGAGTCGGGATGGCCGGGGGCGTGAACGGCGTCAGGTCCTTCGCTGGGACCGTCCGTCTGCGGGCCCTCGTCCGGGCACTTCGGCCGGCCGCCTATGTGAAGAACGCCTTCGTCGCCGCCCCACTCGTCTTCACGCATCACCTGCTGGACCCGGACGTGGCCCTGCGGGTCGGGCTCGGCGTCCTCCTCTTCTGCGCCCTTTCCTCGGGGGTATACCTCATCAACGACGTTCGGGACCGGGAGATCGACCGTCGGCACCCCCTGTATCGGAGTCGACCGATCGCTTCCGGGGAACTGCCCGTCGGGACGGCCCTGGGAGCGGCGTTCGCCCTGCTGGTCCTCGGCATCGGGGGTGCCTTTCGGCTGGACCGGGCTTTTGGGACCGTCGCCCTCGGCTATGTGGGCCTTCAATTGGCCTACTCGGCGGGGATGAAGCACTGGGGCGTCGTGGAACTCTTGGGTGTCGCCCTGGGCTTTGTCCTGCGGGTCATGGCCGGCGGCTTTCTCGTCCGGGTCCCGGCGAGTGCCTGGATCATCCTGGCGACCTTCTTCCTCGCCTTGACGCTGGTCATCGGCAAGCGGCGGGCCGAGCAGGCCCGTTTTGAACGCCTGGGTCGGGAACCCGTCCGGCCGGTCCTCCGGAAGTACCCGGCCGGCTGGCTGGACCAGGGGATGGGTATCGCCGCCACGGGTGCCATCCTGACCTATGCCCTCTACTGCGTCTCGCCGCGGGGTCTCGCCGTCGGCGGGGAAGGCATGGTCTTCACGGTCATCCCCGTCGTCATCGGCCTCCTCCGATTTCTCCAACTCGTCTCCCTGGGGGAGATGAGCGAGGAACTCGGTCGAGTCTTGCTCCGGGACCGGACCCTACTGTTGACCGTCCTGGTGTGGGTCCTTATGATCGTCGCCCTCATCTACACCCCCCTGGGAGGCCTCCGGTGGAGCACGTGATGGTGACGGGTGCGCCCGGCTGGCTGGGCACCCGCTTCGTCGAACTCCTGACCCAGGGAGGAGCCTATCCAGGTCAGCCGCAACCGTCTCGGGTGACGTGTCTCGTTCAGCCGGGCCGGGACCCGGGGCCCCTGCCGGCCTGGGGCCTCCGGGTCGTCGTCGGGGACGTCCGGGACCGGGATGCCCTGCGGGAAGCCCTCCGCGGGGTCGATACCGTCTTCCACCTGGCGGGTCTCATCCATCCTCGCCGGATTCGGGAACTCTATGAGGTCAACACCGAAGGGACCCGGGCCGTCCTGGAAGAGGCCATTCGGGCCGGCGTCCGCCGGTTCGTGTACGTAAGCAGTAACTCGCCGGTCGGTCTGAATCCCCGGCTCGACGGGACGTTTACGGAGGACGATCCCCCGCGGCCATACATGCACTACGGCCGAAGCAAGTGGCTCGCCGAGCAGGCTGTCCTCACGGCGACCCGGGACGGGCGTATCGAGGGCGTCGTCGTCCGGCCCTGCTGGTTTTATGGACCTGGCCAGCCCGAGCGCCAGACGACGCTGTTTCGGATGATCCGCCGGGGCCGGGCCGTCATCTTCGGCGACGGGCGTCAGCGCCGGAGTATGTCTTACATCGATAACACCGTGCAGGGCCTGATTCGGGCCGCCGTGGCCCCTCAAGCCGTCGGTCAGGTTTACTGGATCGCGGATGCCCGACCCTACTCGGTCCGGGAAATCTACGAGACGATCGCCGACCTCCTGGACGTCCACCCCTTCCGGCCGATTTTCTTGCCACGCCTTGTCTCGAAGGCGTGCCAATGGGCCGATGCCCTGATTCAGGCGACCGGCCTTTACAGTACCTATGTCCACGTGGCCGGTGAGATGGGATACAGCATTGCCTGTAGTATCGAGAAAGCCCGTCGGGAACTGGGCTATGACCCCCAGGTCGACCTCCGGGAGGGAATGCGGCGCTCCATCGAGTGGTGCCGCACCCAAGGCATCGAACTGTGAAAATCGTCGGATGGATGCCTCCCCTCATGACAGGACGTGAGGCGAACCCCTCCGTTCGAACGGGATGACTCCATCCGAGTCCGCTCTCCCGCGGCGGACGGGAAAGGTAAGGCGTCATGGCACGTCGGTTCCGGTGGGTCGGCTGGAGCGTTCTGTGGGGCATGTTCCTGGGAGTCGGGACTCCGGGCCGGCCAGCCGTCGTCGAATGGGACCTGAGGGTCGAGGTCTGGGCCTGTGAGGCGGACCTGCCCTCGAAGGTCCCCGTCTGGTGGGCTCGCCGACCCAGCCGGGCTCGACCGGTCATCGAGTTTCTGCGCCTCAACGGCCTGCCGTCGGACGTCCGCTGGTTAGACCAGACCCAGCGTCTCCCCATCGGGCGTCGGGGCTTGGCCTGGCTGGCCTGTCCAGCCACGGCATTGTCCGATGACGCCGTGCGGGGCTTGCGGGAAGCCGTTCGGAAGGGCACCACGCTGGTCGCCACGGCCGACGTCTGGGACATCCGCCTGGCGGACGTCTACGGCGCTCGTGTCGAGGCGGCCCGGTTCCCCGTCCGGTCGGTCCGCCTTCAGAGGCCGGCTCCGGCGGACACCTCGACGGTCCCGATTCGCCCGCGTCGGGCCCGCCCGATCGTCGTCACCGACCCGGCTGGCACCGAGGTCTGGGTCGCGACCGAGCATCCGGCCCGAGCGTTGGTCGTGCGTCACGCTTATGGGGAGGGGGCCGCCGTCCTCATCGGCTTTCCGGCCGACGAACTCTGGTCCGTCCGACCGGACCGTCTGGACGGGTGGCTCTTTCGAGCCTTGACGGCCTGGCTCCCGGTCGCCGTCGCGGCCCCCCTCCGGCACGCGGCCGTCCTTCGAATGGACGACCCTCAGACGTCCTCCAAGATTTGGAACACCGAAGCCCCGCCCAGCTATCAGACCCGCTATCCCGGCCTGACGGCTTCGGAATGGGCCGAGATCGGGCGGCTGGTCGAGGTGCATCAGGCCCGACTCAGCGTCATGTACGTGAGCGGCTTTGTCGATGACGGCGACGGCCAAGCCGGCGAGCTCGACCTCCAGGGCCGGCCCGTCGCCGAACGGGTCTGCGGCCGCATCTACGACGTCAAGGACGTGACCTACCGTCTGGGCGACCGGTTGTACGACTTTCCGTCCGAATTCCGGGCCCTGCGGGAGTTGGCCGCCCGCGGGGTCGTGGACATCGAGTCCCATGGCTACATCCACACGACGCCCTTTCTGCAGGATTGGTGCCGGGACCCTCAACGTTCCCGCCGTTTTCTGTGGATTTCCGAGTTTTTCGACCTTTTCATGCGACGGCCGGTCCCGGAAGCGACTCAAGAGGCCCATCTGCAGGCCAGCATCGACCGCATTCGCCGGTGGTTTGGCCGGGCCCCCGTGACCTTCAGCCCCCCGATGCACGCCTACGACGAGGTGACGCCCGTGATCGCCCAGCGCCTGGGCTTGGCCCTCATGCACGCCCAGACGCTGTTTGACTTGACCCGGACGCCGATCCTGGAGACGGCGCGGCTGATCACCCGCTGGGCCCACCTACCCTATGTCGAGGACCCGGACCTCGATGCATCGGGTTATCCCATCGTCATCGGTCTGCACGAGTGGGACCTCCGGACGCACGTACCGCCGATCCGTTGGATCCACCACCAGATCGCCTTCTTTCAACACCGGGGCTACCGACGGATCATCTCCTTCCGGGAACTGGCCGGATACATGGGGGCTCGCGTGGAGGCCCGCTACGAGGTGGGTCCGGACCGCGAGACGGTCGTCCTGACGGTCGATCTCGACCGGACCGGCGGACCCGGCGGACCGGAGAGCCGCTTCTTCTCAGACCAGCCCATGCGATGGACGCTGTATGCCCCCGGCCGGAACGTCGTACGCGTCGCGGATGGGCAGGGCCATGCCCTGAACTACTATATAGATGCACCGGGTGTCTGGACCGTCGAGTTTCCCCCCTTCGGCTCGAGGTCCGAGCAAAGGATGACCGTCACGTTGAGGCGACCCTGAGGCGAGGTCCATGCGAACGGGCCTTACGATCGTCCTGGCGGGTCACATCGACCACGGCAAGACGACGCTGGTCCGGGCCCTGACGGGCATCGACACGGACCGCCTGGAGGAGGAGAAGCGGCGCGGCATGACCATCGAGTTGGGTTTTGCGCCCTGGCATCTCCCGGACGGTCGGTGGGTCAGCTTCGTGGACGTGCCGGGCCACGAGCGGTTGGTCCACACGATGATCGCCGGGGCGGCCGGCGTGGACGCCGTACTCCTGGTCATCGCCGCCGACGAGGGCGTCATGCCCCAGACGGTCGAGCACGCTGAAGTGTGCCGCCTGTTGGGGATTCGGGAGGGTATCGTCGCCCTGACCAAGATCGACCGGGTGGACGACGAGTGGCGGGTCCTGGTCGCCGAGACGATTCGGGAATGGCTGATGGGGCTCGGCTGGAGCCACTTCCCCATCGTCGAAGTCTCGGCCCTGCGGGGCGACGGTCTGGACCGCCTGCGGCAGGCCCTGGTCGACCTGCTGGACCGTCTGCCCGTGCCGGCACCCGTCCAAGCGCCCCGTATCGCCGTAGACCGGGTCTTTTCCCTGGCCGGCGTGGGGACCATCGTGACGGGGACGATGGAAGGGGCTCCCTTTCGGGTCCGCCAGACGGTGATGGTCTATCCCAAGGGCCAGACGGCCACGATTCGCTCGATTCACGTCCACGAGCGGTCCGTCCCCGAAGCCGTTTCCGGAAGCCGAACGGCCCTCAACCTCCAGGGCGTCCACCATACGGAACTCGCCCGCGGCGACTGGGTCGCCGAGCCGGGCCGTATGACCGTTGACCGGGCCTGGTACGCTTGGGTCCGGTGGCTCCCGGAGGCGGCTCGGTGGCGGAAGCCCCGGTCGGTCATGCGGTTCCACTTTCACCACGGGGCTGCCGCTCACGTCGCCCGCCTCTTCTGGGTCGGCCCGTCGCCGGCCCAGTGGCCGGAGACGGCCCTCGTCCGCCTCGTGTTTGCGGGTCCAGTCGCCGGGAACGCCGGGGACGCCTTCGTCCTGCGGACTCTTTCCCCCACGCGGGCTGTCGGGGGCGGCCAGCTCATCGAACCGGTCGGCCGGCGGACCCGCCGCCGGGAGCGAGCGGTTGCCGCCGCCTGGAGGGACTGGCCAGACCTGAGCCCCGGGGCCCGCCTGGAAACATACGTCGAGCTCCACGGCCTGATGGGAGTCGCTTGGTCGGACCTGCAGGCCTGGACCGGCTGGACGGACGAGGCCCTGCGGCGGTACCTGGCACCCCTCATAGAAGCCGGCCGCCTGGTCGTCGACCGATGGCCGGAGGCGACGTTCGTCACGACGGCGCAAGCCGTCCAGACGGCCTGGGAGCGGGCGCGCAAGGTTTTGGCCGAATATCATACCCGGCACCCACTCCGGTCGGGCATGCCCCGGGAGACATGGATTCAGCAGTGGTGCCCACAGGCCCATCCCTTCTGGTACGGCGTCGTCGCCTCGTGGGTCCAGGAGGGGCGCATCGTCCAGGACGACGACGAGGTCCGCTTGGCAGACTTCCGGGTCGTCCTGCCACCGGACCTGGCCGAGGCCGTTCAGGCCTTGCGAACGGAGATCGCTCAACGCCCCTGGGAAGGCCTCCGATGGCCAGATGTCCGGGACCGGGCCCTCCAGATGGGCCTCGACCCGGAGGACCTCCTGGTGTACTTGCGGAAATCGGCCGACGTCCTGGCCCTGGAGATGGAAGGCGTCCTGCACTTAGTCGACGCCGACTGTGGGCGCCAATTTCGCCAGCTCCTGGAGCGTTTGGCCGAGGGGCGGGCCTACGTGACCGTGAGCGACATCAAGCAGGCGATGGGATGGTCCCGCAAGTGGACCATCGCTTGGCTGGAATTCGCCGCTCGCCAGCAGTGGACCCACCGGGTCGGCGATCAGCACTACGTCCGGCGGACCTCTGAGAGGGGGCCCGGGGACTCGGCATCGGTCCCTGAGGCCTAAGCCGCAAGCTATGGAATGGAAGGTCTTCGCCCCGGCGAAAATCAACCGCTTCCTGTGGGTCGGTGCCCGGGACTCGTCCGGCTATCACCCGCTGGTGACCTATTTCCAGACGGTCGGCCTGTGGGACGAGCTCTGCGTGCGGTGCCTCCGGCCGGATGGGTCCTTCCGGGTTCGATGGGTCCTCGAGCCAGACGTCGGCTTGGACCCGGAGGCCACGACGCTGGCCCAAGTCGTCCGGCGCTTGACAGCGGTGGGCGAAGGCCGGGTGGCGGGAAGCTGGCAAATCACTCTGAGGAAGCGGATCCCCGTAGCGGCCGGCCTGGGGGGCGGGAGTTCGGACGCGGCGGCCCTCCTGATGGCCCTCGACGAGATCTGGGGGCTGGGCCTCAGTATGTCGGAACTTCATGAGCATGCCCGGGGCGTCGGGATGGACGTGCCGTTTTTTCTATACGGGGGTCGGGCCCTGGCCGACGGCTACGGAGACCGGGTCTGGCCTCTATCCGACGAGCCGTCGGAAACGGAGTGGTTTGTCCTGTGGGTCCCGCCGGAGCGGGCCGTCACGGCGGAGATGTATCGGCGCCTGGACGAGGCCCGGACGGCACCGGACGAACGACCGGACGTCACGCCCCTGTTGGAAGCCCCAAGCCGTCTGCAAGCCGCCCTGGAGGAGGCCCGGAACGACTTCGCCCCCCTCATCGAGGCGACGTGGCCCGAATGGACGCTTTGGAAAGACCGTCTCCGAGCGTTGGGAGCGGCGCCTGTCCAATGGTCCGGGAGCGGACCAGCCCTGTGGGGTCGATTCACCCGGGCCTCGGACGCTTGGCGAGCCTATCAAGCCCTCCGGGAGGCTTCACCGCCGGCTACGCTCCTGACCGTCGTCCCGGCCCTGAGCCGGCGGGCCTGGCGGTCCTACGTGCGGGTCCGGCCGGGAGCGGCCGATTTCAGGGGCCGGTAATCTGCCCTCCCGGCGGGCGGGACCTGGAATCTCCTCAGGTCTCTAAAATTTCCCGTTCCTTGGCCTTGGCGAGTTGGTCGATCTTCTCGATATACTCGTCGGTCAGCTTCTGGACCTGGTCCCGAGCCCGACGGGCATCGTCCTCTGAACACTTCTTGTCCCTCTCCATCGATCGGATGTGCTCGTTACCGTCCCGACGGATCATGCGAATGGCCGTCTTCCCCTCTTCGGCGACCTTCCACACCTGCTTGGCAAATTCCCGCCGCCGCTCCTCCGTCAGGGGCGGGATGGGGACCCGGACGACCTTCCCGTCGTTGACGGGCGATAGGCCCAGGTCCGACGTCAGGATGGCCTTTTCGATGGCGGCCAGCAGGCGGGGTTCCCAGGGCTGGATGACGACGAGGTTGGGTTCGGGAATCCGAATCGTGGCGACCTGGGGGATCGGCGTCGGCGTCCCGTAGTAATCGACCCGGATGTGGTCGAACAGGTGGATCGAGGCCCGGCCCGTGCGGATCGCCTTGAGTTCCTCCTGCACCTTACTGAGGGTCTTCTCCATGCGGGTCCGGAGGTCTTTCATCAAGGCCTGGAAGACGTCCTCCATGGACTGCCTCCTGGACCGGGTCTTGGGTGCCCGGTGCCGGCCTCTGAGGCCCGCGCTCCCAGTTCCCGGCACCGGACACCGGGACCCCCAGGCCTACTTCCGCCGACGTCGACGCCACCACCAAACGGGGGCCAACAGACTCAGGAAGGCCATCCACGAACGGCCCGTCAGCCGTCCCAGCGTCTCCAGGACCCCCGCCAAGTCCTCGACACTCCGCCGGACCTTTCGGGTGACGACGCCCGTGTCGTCCAACTGGCGGTCCAGTTTGTACGTGATCGACTTTAAGTTCCGAACGACCTCGCCGGAGTGATCCAGAAAGTCTTGAACCTGGACGAGCGTTTGCCGGAGCGTCCGCAGGGTCTGAACGACGTGAAACACGAGGTAAACGGCCAGCAGGAAGAGTCCCACCCATAACAAGAACCGCACGACCGGCCACGAAAGGACGACCGCTTCCAACGCCCCCTCCTCGACTCCGGTCTCCGCCCGATCCCCACCGGGCTTAGTGAACTTCGCTTTGAGAAAGTCTAAGACTTCCCATGGCAGAACGCACCCTCCCTCCGTCACTTCATCACTTCGTCACCCCGTCACTTCTACCCCTTCGAGCAGACTCCCCCTTACCTAAAAACGAAGGACGGCGCTTCCCGAGAACTGCTTCACCGGCTTGCTCCACGAGTACGCCACGTCAACCTGGAGACGGTTTTGGAACACGAAACCCACGCCACCGGCGACGCCGACCCGCGTCTTGTCCTCCAGACCATTATAGAGCCGTTCAAATGCGTCTGCCTCTGCTTCAAAGAAGTCATCACCAGGGAAGGTTCCCTGGGGTTTCCTATAGTGAATCCGCCGTTCGGGAAATACGAAAGCACCGGCACGGAGGGCGACGGTCGTCGAGCCCACAAAGAACACATATTCGCCACCCCCGTGGACCTCGACCCGGTCCCGGACGTAAAAGTTCTCAGGGGCCGAGGCCCGTGGCGAATCATAGGCGTAAAGAAGCTGGACATCCTGGGGCAAGATACGGGAATACTGAAGCCACACGACGTCCGCCGTCAGGACGAACTGGTCCGTCGGCCGGAAGGCGAAGCCGCCCCCGAATCGGTGGGGAATCCCAAGACGGGGTTCGATGGTGTCCAGGGGAATCAGCCCACCGTCCGGCAATTCGGCCGACAGCGTGTCGTCCTTCCACTGGAACGTGGGGTTGATTTCCCCGACTAGACCGACCTGGAACTTCGACGACGGGCGCCACATGAGGCCGACCGTGAAGCCGAAGCCCGTGTCCGTGTCGTCCAGGGCCTCGACGTTGGCCACGAAGGGGTTCCCACAAGGTCTGAACTTGATCGGCTTACAGAAATCCCGGCGGATGAAACTCTGGACCTTCATCCGGGCCAGTTTGCCGGCGACCCCGACGTCCAGCGCACCCAGCCGCACGGCCAGGGCCAGGCCGTACTGTTCACCCTTAAACTCCACACGCCCTTCGACGGGGAAGTAAATGTAATAGGGAGTCTCTCGGGGGTCAAAGGTGAATTCGTCTTTGAGCCGGATGAATTCGTGCCGAAACAGGGCGACGGTCCACCGCCGGTTTTTACCCGGAAACACGAAGCTGACAAAGGCCGGGGACCCCACGTTAGCCCCGAAGGTCGTCGGCTCGAAGGTAAAGAGACTGTCCCGACTCGCCAGGCGGGGAATGTCGTAGTTCAGGAACTTAGCCTCAAAGGCTACCTCCGGGCGAAGGAGGACCAGGAGACCCGCCGGATTCGTTTGGGCGGCCGTAGCGTCGTCGGCAAGACCGATGAAGGCCCCGCCCATGGCCGTCGCCCGGGCACCCGGTGGGATGAAGTTAAATTCCAATTGCTGAAAGGTTTCCTCATCGACCTGGGCATAGGCCGGAGCCAGGAGCCCGCTGAACCATCCCAGGATGGCCAGCCCGATGAGTCGGAACGCATACCGTCGAAGGAGTCGCATTTTGTCACCTCGCATAGTGTCAATATGGGGAATTCGGCGCCGGGTGTCGGGCCGCTTCCGCCGTCCCGTACCCGACCTCAGAAGAATAGGGCTCTGTTAAAGTATGGATGCAGGATGCATACCCGGTGTGCGCGTTTCCCGGTGGCCAGGCTCGGTCTTCGGTATCCGGCCCTCGGCGTCGGACCGGCTCCGGTGCCGGGTACCGGGTCCCAGGTGCCAGATAGCCGGTACCCAGGACCCGATACTCGCTACCCGACCCCATAGGTGGCTTTCGGAAACGCTCATTTTACAGGCGCATCCCCTCCTTCGCAAACCGCAGACGATCCTCCAAGATGCAGGATACAGGATGCATGATGCAGGATAGAAAGGGCTCGGATTCCGGTTACCGGGTACCCGGAACCTGGTACCTGGCAGCCCTGTACTATTCCCCTATTTCAAATCTTTAACAAGGCAGTAGTGCTTTGTTAAGATATGGATGCAGGATACAAGATGCACGATGCAGGATAGGAAGGGTTCGGATCCTGGCTACCGGGTACCCGGAACCTGGTACCTGACACCCGTGCCCCATTCCCACATTTCAAAGCTTAACGAGCATGTTCTGTTCAGATTTGAGATGGGGATATGGGATGCAGGCCGGGATTTTGTACCCCTCGCGGCCCTATCCTGCATCCATGTATCTCAGCTCCTCATCGTCACTTCGTCACCCCGTCCCTTCTATGATGGGTGACCGCTAAGATATCGCCCGACATCTTAACGGACTTGGACAACACGAAGGTCAATAAGGTTATCGTCCCCGCCACGACGGATGTTGCCTTCCCGAAGGCGGACCGATAAAATAGTCCCCCTTGAGACGGTGCCGATGCCTTCCGTCCTCATCGTGGACGACGAGCCCGAAATCCGCCATCTCATCCGTCGATGTCTTCAGGCCTTGGACGTCACCTGCCTGGAAGCATCCTCGGGTCGAGAGGCCGTCGAATCCGTCCGCCGACACGACCCGGCGGTCGTCCTCCTGGATGTTCGTCTTCCGGACATGCACGGCTTGGAAGTCCTGCGAGCTATCCGCCAGGTCTCGCCCGGGACGCCCGTCCTCATGCTGACGGCCTTCGACGACTCCCGGATCGCCGTCCAGGCGATTCAGCAAGGGGCTGACGACTATATGACGAAGCCCCTCGACGTCCACTACTTGACCCGAAGGGTGCGGGACCTCCTGGAAGCCGGGCAACTTCGGACGGGCCTGGAAACAGTGGGCGAGCCGGCCGAGTCGGACATTCACTTTTACGGCCTCGTCGGGCGCTCGGCCAGCATTCGCCGGGTCTTCCAGTGGATCCGGCGCATCGCCCCGACGGACCTGCCGGTCCTGATCACGGGGGAAAGCGGAACGGGTAAGCGGCGAGTCGCCGAGGTCATCCACCGGCTGAGCCCCCGGGCCGGAGGACCCTTCGTGACCGTCGACTGTGGGACGATTCCGTCCCATCTCCTGGAGAGTGAGCTTTTTGGCTATGAGCGGGGCGCCTTCACGGGGGCCGACCAACGGAAGGTGGGTCGCATCGAGTTGGCTCAGGGCGGCACCGTCCTGCTGGACGAGATTGCCAACCTCCCGCCGGACGGCCAGGTCAAACTCCTGCAGGCCCTCGACGAGAAGGTCGTCTTTCGCCTCGGAGGGACGGCACCCGTCCGGTTAGACGTTCGGATCGTCGTCGCCTCGAATCAGGACCTGCGGGGTTTGGTCGAGCGGGGTCAGTTTCGGGAAGACCTCTACTATCGACTGAACGTCTTTGAGCTCCGTCTGCCGCCCCTCCGGGAACGGCCGGAGGACATTCCCCTGCTCGTCGAGTACTTCCTGCGACACTTTGCCGACCGCTACGGTAAGGCCGTCCGGGGCTTTCATCCCGAAGCGATGGCCCTCCTGTTGCGGCACACTTGGCCCGGCAACGTCCGGGAACTCCGGAACGTCGTCGAGCGGGGGATTGTCCTGGCCGACCGTTGGATCGGCGTCGAACACCTCCCCCCCGAGATTCAGGCCCTGGCCGGGGGGCGATTCGACGTTCGGGAGGCCGAGTCCTTCGCCCAGCGGGCCCGAGCCCTCCTGGAGGAGACCGAAAAGTACCTGATCCGGGAAGCCCTCGACCGGACCGGCGGTGACCGACGGGCGGCGGCCCGTCTCTTGGGCATCAGCCCGCGGACGCTCTATTACAAGATGGAACGATACTTCCCCCGTGAGGGGCGTCGGACGGCCCGGTCGCGGGCGGCGACCCCGTCTACGGATGAGGAGGCCTCCCGATGAAGTGGATCCCCCCGGTCCTTGCCCCTCTCATCGTTCTCCTGACCGCTCCCGCCTGGGGTCAGACGGGACCCGTCGAGGACATCAACGCCTTGCCGGCCCCGGAGGTATACCGACGGGCCTGCGCCGCCTGCCATGGCCCCGACGGTCGCGGTTACCCCGGTGGCGAATGGCGGGAACGGACAGGTCTCCAGACCCCACCCCCCGACTTTACCGACCCTCGCTTCAACTCCCGGGAGCCCCTGGCCGACTGGGTCACCGTCATCCGGGACGGGGGCCGGGCCCTGGGTCTGTCTCCCCAGATGCCGGCCTTCGGACTCGTCCTGAGCGAGGCGAAAATCCGGGAACTGGCCGAGTACCTCAAGGGCTTGGGTCGGGACGACCGCTACCCGCCCGGCGAGCTGAACTTCTATCGGGGTCATCGGACGACGAAGGCCTTCCCGGAGGACGAATTTCTCCTGATCTCCAACGTCGAGCGGCTTCGGTCCGGGAATACCGTCTTTCAGGAAACCCTGTACTATGCGCATCGGGTCGGACCCCGGTACCAATGGGAAATCAAGGGGACCTCGAGTTTTCCCCCCGGCGAGGCCGTGAGCGGCGAGGTCGAGGGGGGCTTCAAGTGGGCGGTCGCCTACAGTCTGGCCCGCCGGTGGATCTTCACGGTGGGTCTGGAGCCGGCTTTTCCCGTCCGGTCCGACGAAAAGTGGAGCCTGAGCCTCTACGGGACCTGGGGAAAGGCCCTGGGAGAACGGTGGACTCTCCAGTCGAGCCTTCGTCTCCGGTGGTCCCCGCCGGAGGGTTCGGAGGGCTGGACTCTTCGGTGGTCCGGCGTCCTGCACGGCATCTTCACGTCGAGTCGTCGGGGCCTTTTCCCGGCCCTGGAATGGACCGTCGAGCAGGGGCTCCACGCCGGTGCCCGAACGCGAGTCTGGCTCCTACCGCAGGCTTACGTCGCCCTCTCCCGCCGGGGTCACGTCGCCTTCAGCATCGGGCCGGAAATTCCCGTGCATCGGGACCCCGACGTACGGTTTCGGGTCCGGGCCTTTCTCCTGTGGGACTACGCCGACGGTCCCTTCTGGCATGGATGGTGAAGGGAAAGGGCCGTTCCAGAAGCTTAGGAGGGCATGACTCGTAGGCCGGCCGGATGCCGTTCCGTTGCCAGAGGTCACGGCTCTGCGGGAGGATACAACCCCTCCAAGGGCGCTCGCTCCAGGTCGATCTGGGGGAACATTCGCCGGACCTCAGGTAGTAAGCGCCGCTCCAGAGCCGGGATGTCCTCCCGGACCGTCTTCCAGAGGGCGTCCGGGTTCAGGCGGAAATACGCATGGGCTACGATATTGCGAAGGCCGATGATCTGCCGCCACGGAATGTCCGGAAAATTCCGAGTGACCCGCTCCGGAAGGTGCCGAGCCGCCTCGCCGAGGACTTCCAACTCCCGTAAGACGGCGTCTAAGGTCTTAAGGTCCCGAAAGAAGGCCTCCCGTGACAACGGTTCCGTCCAGTATCGGATACGGCGGGCCGCATAGACGATATCAAGGAGTCGGAACTTCCACGTCCGCACCGACGACGACTCCGTCCCGTTCGACCTCCCGAAGATGCCGCACGGAGGGCGGCGTGGCGACGTCCACGGGCCGCCCCAAGACCTCCTCCAGGCGGTCCCGCACGGCCACGAGGTCCAGCAGGCTCCCGTCCATATCGACGACGACATCCACGTCCGAGTCGGGGTCCGGCTCACCCCGGGCCAACGAACCGAAGAGGATGAGGCGCCGGACGCCGTAGCGCGCCCGCAGTTCCGGAAGCACCGCCTCCAGCCGCCTCAAGGCCTCCTCCCGGGTGAGGGCCGATGCCCTCCTGCGGCGCTCCCGACAAAACGCCTCCACCGCCTCCATGTCGTCCCCCCGAGCGGGGATGAGGGCGGCGATGACGCGGCCCCGCCGTGTGATGAAGACCGGCTCCTGTCGAGTCCGGACGTACCGGAGGTACTCGGCCAGACGGCGACGAAACTCGCGAACGCCTTCCAACGGCATGGGCCGACCCATGTGTACACAAAGGTAAGTCCCGAGGACCGAATCCGCAACCCCACTCTCCCGTGCAGGGCTGGAATCAATCCCCCGCACGGGCATACGGGCTGGAATTGACGGTAGCGGGTGAGATTCAGGACCAACGCCGGACCCAGTGAAGGATCCCCTCCCGGACGGACTTCCGGTGCGTCGTCCCGACCCGACGGTCGATCTCGGCCCGGTGGGTGCGGTACCACTCGTAGCCCTTGATGAGGGCCTGAACGTTGCTGTCCCGGGGCTCCCAGCCCAGGAGGACCCGGGCCTTGCGGATGTCGAAGTAGAAGTCCTTGTCCGGCGTCCGGTAGTGCCAGTCCACTAAAGGCGAAAGGCCGAGGTGGTCCAAAAGCCACAGGGCCGTCTTGACGGGCCATGCTGGCAGGGGGCGCAGGCGGGCCCCCGTCCCGGCGTAATCGATCAGGCCCTGCAGGTCCTCCCGCAGGGTCCGGTACTCGATAGCTCCGACGTTGAAATCGTCTCCGGGAATCGGCGCCCGGGCGGCCCGGATGCACGCCTCGACGAGGTCCTCGCTACTGATGAGTTGAAAGCGGTTCGAGCCGCGTCCGATGAGATAGACCCGGCGGCCCTCGGCGACGTGCCGAAATAAGAGGGTCAGGATGCCGCCCCGGCCGGGTCCGATGACCGTCCGGGGCCGGAGGATCATGACGTCCAGGCCCCGGGCCTGAAACTCACGGCAGACCTGCTCGGCCCGGGCCTTCGACCGACCGTAGGCACCCAGGGGCCGAAAGGGCGTTGCCTCCGTGACGGGACAGCGCCGGGGGATCCCGTACACGGCACTGCTCGAAACGAACACGACCCGGCCGACCCGATGATGCTGGCAGGCTTCCAAAAGGCGTCGTGTCCCCCCGACGTTGACCTCGTCGTAAGCCCGGCCCGCCTTGGCCACCGGGAGGACGGCCGCCAGGTGGAACACGACGTCCGCGTCCCGGACGGCCCGGTCCACGGCGGACGGGTCCCGGACGTCGCCGACGACAAAATCGACGGGCCCTGCCAGCCACGTCCCGTCGGGCGGCTCCCGGTCCAGGATGCGGACGGCCACGCCCTCATCCTGCAGGCGCCGCACGAGTTGGAGGCCCAGGAAGCCGGCACCCCCGGTCACCAAAGCGGTCCTCACGGCGTGCCTCCATCCCGTAGCGTTTCACGTCAGGGGAGCCTCCATGCGGAGGGCGTCTTCACCGTCCGGGTAGTAGTGGGGGATGATGCGGGCCGTCCGAAAGCCAAACTTCCGGTAGAGGTGGATAGCCCGCTCGTTGTGGACGCGGACCTCCAGGTACATCGTTTGGGCCCCCAGCGTCCAGGCCAAATACATGGCATAGGCCAGGGCGTAGTGTCCCAAGCCCCGGTCCCGGTACTCGGGGTGGAGGGTGATATTCGTCAGATGGACCAGATGCTTCTCGAGTCGGAGCGTGAAGTAGCCGACCAGGCGAACCGGTGGAGTCCGGGTCCGGATGACTCGCAGGACGGCTTTGGGATTGTCCAGGAGCTCGTGAAGGAACGTATACCGTGGCCAAGGGTCCCGGTAGGTCTGACGCTCGATGGCGTATACGGCCTCCAGGTCCGTGGGCCGCATCCGGTCCAGACGGTATTGAGCTCCGAAGGCGGACCAGTCGAGCCGTTCAAAGATACGGGCCCACGGGGCCTCGACCTGACGAATCAGCGTGGCCATGCTGGCGTCGATCATAGCCTACCGTGCGAGTCACAGGTCGGGTCTGCCCAAAGGTCATAGAGTCGGCGGATCAGGGGATCCAGTTCCGAGGGGGCGTATCCGTACCCTTGAAGTCCGTCCCGGAGGTCCATCCACTGCCGCAGGAGGGTATAGATAAGACGCCGCTCGGTCCACGACAGGCAGGGGCCCAAGACCAACCTCTGCTCGAGGCCCTCTAAGAGTTCCTGACGGGCTCTGGCGAGGTCGGTAGGGGCTTGCCCCGAGCGGACCCACCGGTGAAACCCCCGAATCCAAGCACTACACAGGTCCCGGTACCGCTGAAGCCGGTCGATCCAGGCCCGCTCGACCGGGGCGGCCGTATCCGGCCGACCGGGCAGGGCCGTCCACGAACGCAGGGCAGGAGACCCGGGGTCCAGGACGACCAGCTCCAGCGAACGGCCCGGATGGACATATATAACGCTACCGACGGGGATCCGCCCCCGGTAGATATTTTGAACTCGTAGGACGACCCATGCACACCGGCGTCTCCCCGCAGGCGACTCCAGGCGGGTGACCCTCCCGATAGGCGTGCCCCGCCAGACCAAGGGCAGACCCCGCAAGTCGCCCGAAAGTTCCTGAAAACAGACCTGTAGGGGAAAGGTTCGCCCTCCCAGGTCCCACGTCCCAAGCCCCAGGACCAGCAGGGCCAGGCCCGTCGGTGCCCAGAACCGGACTGGAAGACTACGAAGCCCCATCGACCGATTCCCGGACGTCTGCCGAAGGTTCCTGAGACGGGCCGAACCGCTGTCGAATCAGGCGGTCCAGCTCTTCCTGGAGGCGGGGCAGGATCTCGTCGTAGGTATAGGTCCCGATCTTCTCAGGACCCCGCTTCAGGTTCACATGGGTCGGGCCGCACCAGAGACCGAGGTCGGCGGAATCCGTCTCGCCGGGGCCGTTGACCCGACAGCCCATGACGGCGATGGTGATGTCGTAATCCTTCGCATAGGCCGTCAGGGTCCGGACCTGTTCGGCCAGCTCGACGAACCGCTCGTTCTCGACGCGGGCACAGCTCGGACAACTGACGATATTGAGGCCCCGAAGGACGGATCGGGGAGCATTGAGGAAGCGTCCGCTATAGACGTCCTCGATGATCTGGCGGCCGACGAGGACCTCCTCGTGCTTCCGGTCATTGGGGAGAGTCAGAGAGACCCGTAAGGTATCGCCGATGCCTTCCGCCAACAGGGCCTCGAAGGCAATCCGCGTTTTGATAATCCCCATCGGGGGCAGGCCCGCCTCGGTGACACCCAGATGGAGGGGCACGTCGGGCCGCTTCTCGGCAAACCGGCGGTTGACCTCGATGACCCGGTAGGGGTCCGAGTCTTTCAAGGACACGACGTACTGGTCAAACCCCAAGCTGTCCAAGACGTCACAGTGGAAGAGGGCACACTCGAGCATGGCCGTTAGGGGGTCGTCGGGGTACCGCCGCTGGAACTCGGGGTCGACAGACCCGCAGTTGACCCCAATGCGGAGAGCACATCCATGAGCCCGGGCGACCGAGGCGATCCAGGCGACTTTCTCCCGCACGTCCTTGTGCTTCTCGTGATGGTAGAGGTGTCCCGGATTGTAGCGGATCTTGTCCACGTAAGGTGCCACGACGGCGGCCAGCCGGTAGTTTTCCTGAAGGTCCACGGCCAGGACGGCATCCGTATGCCGGCGGATGACCCGCAGGGCCTCAGCATCCCGGGGACTGTCGACGGCAATCCGGATGATATCGGCCCCGGCCGCCTGCATGCGCTCGATCTGGGCCAGCGTGGCTTCGATGTCGGTCGTCCGGGTCGCCGTCATCGTCTGAACGGCGATGGGATGACCGGAGCCGATCGCGACCCGTCCGATACGGACCGTTCGGGTCGGCTTCCGTCGGATGGAGATCATGGGATCCATGCCTCTCTACGGGGGGCGGAGGGAGGGGTGATGGGGAAAACTCCGTGATGAGTCACCGCAGTCCGCCCCTCTTACTTTTATACGATAGCGCTCAAGTCCCAGCGAACGAGTCCACAGGGGCTCACACCCGGCTCATGGCCCTACTGCCTTATTGCCTTACTGCCCGATTGCCCTATTGCCCATCACCTATCATCCAGACCATCAGAAGGCCGATCAGTCCCAGAAGGATCAGCGACAGACATCCCACCGAGTAGACCCGGGGGTTGTACACCGCCGTCGGCGAACGGCCGTACCAGATGATGTCGGCTTCCTCCCGAACGCCAAAGACATCATGGAGGAGGTCTTCCAACAGGCGGGGGGCCTCCCCAACCGGGACCCTGAGGGTCCGGACAAGGGGATATCGGACATCCCCGGCCGGGACCTCGACGTCCGGCCATCGGGCCTGGAATCGGACGACCTCGTCCGGCGTGTGAAGGAAGACCTGAATTTCAAGCCGGTCATCCCGTCGAGCCTGGACCCGCCAGAGGGGTCGGGTCGGCTGACGTTCGCCGAGTCCAAGGCCGAGCCAATCCGGCGACTCCATCCACAGCCAGAGTCCCCCTTCGGGCTGGCGTTCCCATTCTTGCAAGGCCTGACGCAGGGTGATCACACGATGGTCCGGATGCATCCCCGCCTCCCTGGGTCCAATGGAAGTGATGGAGTGACGACAGGGCCCCCCTCTAATGGATGATGGACGAACTCAGCGCATCTATAGGGGCCCGCATCCGGCTCATCGCCCTACTGCCGTATGGCCTTACTGCCCGATTCCCCTATTGCCGTCCCTCCGTCACCTCGTTACTCAGGTAACGTTCGGCCTCGATGGCGGCCATACAGCCCATCCCGGCCGCTGTGATGGCCTGACGATAAATGAAGTCGACAACGTCCCCGGCGGCAAAGACCCCAGGTTTGTTCGTCCGAAGTCGACGGTCGACGACGATGTAGCCCCGTTCGTCGAGTTCAACCTGGCCCCGGAAGAGGTCCGTATTCGGGACGTGTCCGATGGCGACAAACAACCCGTCCAGGGGAAACTCCCGCCGTTCACCGGTCTGCGTGTCCCGGAGGGTCACGCCTGTGACACCCTTCGAAGGTTCGCCGTGGATGGCCTCGACGACCGTATTCCAGAGAAAGGCGATCTTGGGGTTTCGAAAGGCCCGGTCCTGCATGATCTTGCTGGCCCGGAGCTTGTCCCGGCGATGGATCACGTAGACCCGAGACGCAAAACGGGTCAGGAAGAGCGCCTCCTCGATGGCCGAGTCCCCGCCTCCGACGACACCGACAACCTGTTCCCGGAAAAAGGCCCCGTCACACGTCGCACACGTCGAGACGCCCCGGCCCAGCCACTCCCGCTCTCCAGGAACCTCCAACATCCGGGGTCGGGCACCCGTGGCAATGATGACCGTCTTGGCCTCGACCCACGTCGAACCGACCTGGACCCGATAGGGCCACGTCGAAAAGTCAACGGCCGTGGCGTCCTTCAAGACGACCTCGGCTCCGAAACGTTCGGCCTGCTGGCGCATGCGTTCCATCAGTTCCGGGCCCTGGATGCCCTCCGGGAAGCCGGGGAAGTTCTCGACCTCGGTCGTCAACATGAGTTGACCCCCGGCCTGGTAGCCGGCGACGACCAGAGGTTCAAGCAAGGCCCGGGCCGTATAGATGGCGGCCGTGTATCCCGCCGGGCCCGAACCGATGATGACGACGTTCCGCATGGAACCCTCCTTCTTTGGACTCCGTCCACCGAGTAGAGGCACCTGTACGGTCAAGGTTATATCCCTCGGCCCTCGGCGTCCAGACCCGTCACCGAGGTTGGCACGGCGCCGGGCTGGGAATATAATGAATAGGGCCTCTACGGCATCGGGCAGTAGGGCAATTAGGCAGTTCAGCAATACGGCTATGATTCAAGCACCTGGTCCCACGGATGGGTTGGAGCCGATTCCGTTCTCACCGATTGAGCATGACTCATGAAATGGGCTGAGAGCTGGCGGCCACGCCGGAGCCCGTAGGGACCGGGGCCCTTGTCGGTCCATCGGACTCCTGAGATTCCACTCCTATGAACGAAGACCAGGCATCTCTGATCGGCCGTCTCAAGCGCATCGTCATCGGGGCGGCCCGGAAGCCAACCGAGCCGGGTGTCTTCCATAAGGTCTCGCTGGCCGCCTTCCTGGCCTGGATTGGCCTCGGGTCGGACGGTATCTCTTCCTCGTGTTACGGCCCCCAGGAAGCCTTTTTGGCCCTCCAAGGCCACGTCTACCTCGCCGTCTTCCTGGCCGCCATGACGGCCCTGACCGTCTTTGTCATCAGCGCCAGCTACACCCAGATCATCGAACTGTTCCCGACGGGCGGGGGGAGCTACCTCGTCGCCGGTAAGCTCCTGTCGCCCGCCGTCGGTATGGTCGCCGGCTGTGCCCTCCTGGTCGACTACGTCCTGACGATCACGGTCTCCATCGCCAGCGGGGCCGATGCCATTTTCAGTTTCCTGCCCACGTCGTGGCATGTCTATAAACTGCCCGTCGCCCTGGCGGCCGTCCTCTTCCTGACGGTCCTGAACCTCCGGGGGGTCCGGGAGTCGGTCCTCCCCCTGGTCCCGGTGTTCCTGATGTTTATCTTTACTCACGTCCTGGCCATCCTTCAGGCCTTTGCCGTCCATTTGGGCGACTTGCCGGCGATCTTTCAGCAGACGAGCCGAGAGTTGCAGACGTCGGTCGCCCAGATGGGCCTGGCGGGCGTCCTGTTCCTCCTGTTCCATGCCTACAGCCTGGGCGGTGGGACCTACACGGGCATCGAGGCCGTCAGCAACGGCCTTCCCATCCTGCGGGAGCCCCGGGTCGAGACGGGCAAGCGTACGATGCTCTACATGGCCACGAGCCTGGCCTTCGTCGCCGGGGGACTCATCCTGGCCTACCTCCTGTATCGGGTCGAGCCCCAGACGGGCAAGACCCTGAACGCTGTCCTATTCGAGCGCTTGGCCGAGGGGGCTCCCGGGGGCCGGGCCTTCGTCCTAACGGCCCTCGTCGCCGAGGCCCTGATCCTCTTCGTGGCGGCGCAGACGGGCTTCCTCGGTGGTCCCCGGGTCCTGGCCAACATGGCCTTAGACGGTTGGGCGCCGACCCGCTTCGCCCTCCTCAGCGACCGCCTCGTCACCCAGAATGGGGTCCTGTTTATGGGATTGGCCTCCTTCCTCCTGATGTGGTTTTCGGGCGGCTCCGTCTCGTTCTTGGTCATTCTTTATAGCATCAACGTGTTCCTCGTCTTCTCCCTGTCCCAACTCGGGATGGTCAAGCACTGGTGGGAGGTCCGGCACCGGGAACCCGCATGGTTCCATCGGCTCCTTATCAGCGGCGTGGGCTTCGTCCTGACGAGCCTCATCCTCCTGACGACCTTTATCGTGAAATTCCGGGAGGGCGGCTGGCTGACCTTTGTCATTACGGCCTCCCTGGTCGGGACGTCGGTCCTCATCCACCGCCACTACGCCCGGACGCGCCGGCTCCTCCAGCGCTTAGACGCCCTCCTGACGGCCGCCCTACCGACCCATCCCAGCCCCCCGGCCCCGGCAACGCCTAACGCCCATGGGTGGGACGTCACGGCCGAAAACACGGCCGTCATCCTCGTCAACGGCTTCAACGGCCTGGGGCTCCACACGCTGTTTACCGTTCTGCGGCTCTTTCGGGGCCACTTCAAGAACTTCGTATTCCTCCAAATCGGCGTCATCGACGCCGGTCGATTCAAGGGCATTCAGGAGATCGAAAACCTCCGACGGGCCGTCTCGGAAGACCTCAGCCGCTACGTCGAGCTGATGCGGGCTTACGGCTACCACGCCGAGAGCGTCTATGCCTTGGGGATCGACGTCGTCGACGAGGTCGAGCGCCTGGCTCTCCAGGTCATCGAGCGGTTCCCCCATTGCGTCCTGTTTGCCGGCCAGCTGGTGTTCCCGCGGGAGTCGATGATTACCCGCATCCTCCACAACTATACGTCCTTCGCCATCCAGCGGCGGCTCTACCACCGGGGTATCCCCGTCTTGATCCTGCCGGTCCGGGTGTAACGGCAAGGCCGGGGGAGGCGTCGAGCATGGCGGTGTGGCTGTATTACGTCGGCCGCCTTCTGGAAGCGACGGCCATCGGTCTTCTGCTATACGCCCTCCTCTATGGACTCACGACGGGTGACCTGCGATGGGAGATCCGCCTCTTCGGGGTCGGGATCTTGCTCTTCGTCGCTGGCCGGGGCCTTGAACGGTGGGGCGCCCGGGGATCGTAACCGATTTGGATACGACGACGGCCCGAACTGTATAATGGGCCTTCAGTCCGACGACGGGACTCCGCAGGGGGTGGGCGGTTCTTACGGCAATCCGACCATGGGGGGTACGGGTCTATGCGAATCCGGGGGATCGGCTTCTCGACAAGGACGTAATCGGGAGGGGCGGCATGAGGCACGGCTTTCGAACTCCAGGGGCGACGATCCGCTCCATCGTTCCTCGAGTCTTGGGAACGGGCTTACTGATGGCCTGTCTGACGACGGAGACGGCACCGATGCCACGCCCGACCGTTCGCTCTTCAGACCCGCCGTCGGCCACCCGAGCCGAGCGGGTCGCCTCCATTCAGGCGGCCCTTCGGGCGGCCGAACTCGACGGCTGGCTATTGGCCGACTTTCGGGGTCGGAATGTTTTGGCCCTTCGGGTCCTCCGGCGGGAAACGGAGCAGATGGGCACCCGTCGGTGGTTCTATTGGATCCCGGCCCAGGGCGAGCCCGTGCGCATATGTCACGCCATCGAACCCCGATGCCTGGACGGCTATCCGGGGACCCTACGGCTATACGCCGGCTGGCGTCAGCTCCATGAGACCCTCCGGGAGGCCTTGCGGGGGGCCCGACGGGTCGCCATGGAGTATTCGCCGAATAACGACATCCCATACGTGAGCCTCGTCGATGCGGGCACCGTCGAGCTCGTCCGGAGTTTCGGCGTCGAGGTCGTCAGCTCGGCCGACCTCGTCCAGCGCTTCGAGGCCGTCTGGACGGACGAACAGCGGGCCATGCACATGGAGGCCGCTCGCAAGCTCCTCCGGATCAAGGACCGAGCCTTTGGGTACATCCGTCAGGCCCTACTTCGGGGTCGGCCCATCACGGAGTACGACGTCCAGCAGTACATCTGGCGTCTGTACCGCCAGGAGGGCCTCGTCGCCGACCATCCGCCCATCGTGGCCGTCAACCAGAATGCCAGCAATCCCCATTACGCCCCGACGAAAACCGAACACGCTCCCATCCGGATGGGAGACCTCATCCTCATCGACCTCTGGGCGAAGCTGAACCGGCCGGGGGCGGTTTACGCCGATACGACCTGGATGGCTTACGCCGGCAAGGAAGTTCCCTCCAAGTATGCGGAAATCTTCCAGATCGTCTATGAGGCCCAGTCGGCGGCTTACGACCTGATCGCCCAACGCTTTCGGGCCGGCCAGCCGGTCTACGGCTGGGAGGCCGATGAAGCCGCTCGGAACGTGATCCGCCAGAAGGGTTACGAGGCCTACTTCATCCACCGCACGGGCCACAGCATCGGTCAGGAAGTCCACGGCAATGGAGCGAACCTGGACAATCTGGAAACCCGGGACGGTCGGCAACTCCTGCCGGGGACGGGCTTTTCCATCGAACCCGGCATCTACCTACCCGAGTTCGGGGTCCGGAGTGAGATGAACGTGTATCTGGACCCTGAGAAGGGGCCGGTCGTCACGACGGCACCCCGGCAGACGGCCATCATTCCCCTCCTAAGCTGGCGTCCGGCGGCGACCCCATGACCGAGTCGGTGGCGGGATTCCTGGCGGCCATCGGCGTGGGCTTTCTGGCCCAGCTCATCGACGGGACGCTGGGAATGGCCTATGGGACCGTCTCGACGGCCTTTCTCCTGAGCCTCGGGCTTCCGCCGGCCATTGCCAGCGCCAGCGTACATACGGCCGAGGTCTTCACGAGCGGCGTCTCGGGCCTGTTCCACCTGCGGTTTGGCAATGTAGACCGGGGCCTTTTCCGGAGACTGGTCGTCCCGGGTGTCCTCGGGGGTATGCTCGGGGCTTACGTCCTGACGGCCGTCCCGGCCTCTCGGATACGCTCCATCGTGGCGGCCTATCTGCTGGGAATGGGGGGCGTCATCCTCTGGCGAACCCTGCGGCGACCCCCTTCGGGACCGCTTCGGCCAGGCGCCGGCGTTCCCCTGTTGGGCTTCGTCGGGGGTTTTTTGGATGCCGTCGGGGGCGGCGGATGGGGACCCATCGTGACCTCTACGTTAGTCGCCCGGGGCAATCATCCCCGCCAGACTGTCGGGTCCGTCAACCTGGCCGAGTTTTTCGTGACCGTCGCCCAGTCCGCGACGTTCCTGGCCATCCTGGGGCTCACGCATGGACGCATCGTCCTCGGCCTAATCGCCGGGGGCGTGATGGCCGCCCCTGTGGCGGCCTACCTGGCCCGTCGACTTCCGACCCGGCTCCTGATGGGTCTCGTCGGAGTCCTCATCATCGTCCTGAGCCTGCGGGTCCTCGTGACCATGGCCGGGGGCTGGTCCGCCGTCCCGTAGCCGGGCGGCCACCTCTGGGAGTTCGTCTTCGTACTTCCCCACGCCCCGTCGAAGGCCGTGGCGTCGGATGAAGGCCTCCAGAGTCTGCAGGGCCCGGACGGCCATCTGCCGGTACCGGCGGTCCTTCGGGCGGACGGGCGGGTCCAGGGGCGGCAGAAGCCCAAAGTGGATATTCATGGGGGCAAAGTGCTTGGGGTCGGCCGTCGTGATGTAGTGAGCCAGAGCCCCCAGGGCCGTCTCACGGGGCCACACCAGAAGCGGCTCGCCCCGCACGAGACGGGCCGCATTGATCCCGGCCATGAGACCGGCGGCCGCCGACTCGATGTAGCCCTCGACGCCCGTTAACTGGCCCGCCAGAAACAGGTCATCCCGGACTTTCGTCTGATACGTCGGCCGCAGGGCCACGGGGGCATTCACGTAAGTGTTGCGGTGGATGTAACCGAAGCGGAGGAACTCGGCATGCTCGAGACCGGGGATCAGGCGAAAGACCCTCTGCTGTTCGCTCCACCGCAGCGTCGTCTGGAAGCCGACGAGGTTGAACATCGTGCGCTCGGCATTCTCCGGCCGAAGCTGGACGACGGCGAAGGGCCGTCGGCCCGTGCGGGGGTCCCGCAGACCCGTCGGCCGAAGGGGACCGTAGGCCAGGGTAAGATACCCCCGGCGGGCCATTTCCTCGATGGGGAGACACCCCTCGAAGAACGGGATTTGCTCAAAGTCGTGGGGAACGTGCCGCTCGGCCGTCGTCAGAGCCTCCCAGAAACGGCGGTACTCCTCCTCCGTCATCGGACAGTTCAAATACGCCGGTTCATCCCGGTAGCGGGCCCCCCAAAAGCACCGCTCGAAGTCGATGGTCTCGGCATCTACGATGGGCGACACGGCGTCATAGAAATACAGGAAGTCGGACCCGATGAGTCGGCGGAGGGCCTCGGCAAGGGCTTCATGGGTCAGGGGACCTGTGGCGATGACGGTCGGCCCGTCGTCGGGGATGTCCGTCACGACCGTACGGACGACGGTGATGCGGGGATGACCCTGGATCGCCTCGGTAACGGCTTGGGCAAACTTCGTCCGGTCGACGGTCAGGGCCCCGCCGCCCGGGATCGCCGCCCGGTCCGCACAGCCGACGATCAGGGAGCCCAGGCGGCGCATCTCCTCCTTCAGGAGGCCGGCGGGCTTGTCGATGAGGTCACTCCGGAGGCTGTTACTGCAGACGAGCTCCGCGAGGTCCCCCGTCTTGTGGGCGGGCGTCATCACCCGAGGCCGCATCTCGTAGAGAAGGACGGGGACGCCCAGCTGAGCGGCCTGCCAGGCCGCTTCACAGCCGGCCAGCCCACCACCGATGACGATGACCCGACCGCTCCCGACCGACGGCACTACCCCAACCCTCCCGGTAGACCCCACGGGGGGCTCCGTATAAGATGAAAGGACGAGCCGGGAGATGCAAACCCGGTGTGCGCGTTTTCCGATGGCCAGGCTCGGTCCTCGGTGCTCGGTGTCCGGCCTTCGGCGTCGATTCGGCTCCGGTGCCGGGTACCAGGTCCCAGGTGCCAGATAACCGGTACCCGATACCTGGTACCCGGTACCTGGCACCTGTCTTCGAAAAACCCGCACACGGGGTATGCAAGATGCCGGTAATGAAGTGATGAAGTGACGGAGTGACAAAGGAGTGCCCAAAGGGCCCCCCTTCCACGGCTGGTGCTTTGTTAAGAAAGGGATGCAGGATACAGGATGCACGATGCAGGATAGGAAGGACTCGGATCCTGGCTACCTGGTACCTGGCACCCGTGCCCAATTCCCACATTTCAAATCTTAACAAAGCACTACATTTCAAATCAATCTACAGCCCGTCGGTTGGGGAATCCAGCTACTGGGCTAAGAGATCCTCGATTGTTACCTCGTCACTCCGTCACTTCGTCACTCCGTTCCTTCTATCATGAATAAGACCGAGACTTACCTTACGTTACGGTCTACAGCCCTCCAGTGCCCCCGGTGCCATCTGGCCCAGACCCGGACTCAGGTCGTCTTCGGGGAAGGCGCCCTGGATGCCCTCGTCATGCTCGTCGGTCAGGGTCCCGGCCGGGTCGAGGACCAAACGGGCCGGCCCTTCGTCGGACCGGCTGGCCGCCTCCTCGACCAGGCCCTCGAGGCCGTGGGCCTCGCCCGGTCGGACCTCTACGTCACAAACGTCATCAAGTGCTGGGCCTTCCAGACCGTCGGCGGCCGACGGCAGGACCGGCCGCCGACGGCGGCCGAGCGGAAGGCCTGCGCCATATGGCTCACTCAGGAAATCCAAATCGTCAAACCCCGGATCATCGTGTGTCTGGGTGCTCCGGCCGCCCAAGCGTTCCTCGGAAGCCGCTTTAAGATGACGACCGACCGGGGTCGGTGGCATCCGACGTCCGAAGGCCAGTGGCTCATCGCCACCTATCACCCGGCTTACATCCTGCGCCTGAAGAGCCTGGACGCCGTGGCTTACGGGAGGACCTGGCAGGCATTCCTGGACGACTTCCGTCAGGTCGCTGCCAAGGCCCGAGAGTTCCCGAAGCCTGGGACGCTGGAAGGGTCTGCCGGTCAGAGCGCCTCACCCCTCTCGAGTTCCCGGTAGTGCTCAAGCCACAACGGATGATCCACGGGGTCCCGCACCCCGATCCCCGTCCTCTTGCCGTATTGCCCTACTACCTTATCGCCTTAGAATCCGTAGCGATTTGCTTGGACACCACGAGAGTCCCTAAAGCCGGCAACACGTATCGGGCCGGACGTCCGAGGCCTCACCGGCACCGTCCGAGGGAATCTCCTCAGCCAGCCGACGGGCCTGCTCGGCCAGACTCGCCTCGACCCGCTCCCGGAGGGCCGCCTCGATGACCCGCTGGACCATCGGCCCGCAACACCGCCCCGACGGATTCGTGATATGACACCACTTGCCCGTACGGGCCCCCGTATACCGCTGGATGTCTTCGAGAGAATCGCAACAGCCTTTGACGACGATCTCCTCCCGGATCGTCTCGGCCAGGACACCGATACAGTAGCAGACGGGGATAGGGTCCGTATCGACCTTATAACCGACCCGCGTGCGGACTTCTGACGTCCCGACGACGAGGGGGATGTCCCGATGGAAGTACACGACGGGGCACCCGAGATGGGGGCAGAAGCGAAAGCCCTTGAAACGGTCCGTCCAAGCCTTGACATGGGGCCATACGGCTTCTTGGACATGGGAGATCAGGGTGATGTTCTGGGGGACCGGCCAGGAAGCCCGGCCGCAGTGGGGGCACAGCGTCGGGTCGTCCCGCCAGTCCCCCTCCAGGTCTTGACCCGAGAGCGTCCGAAGACTCACGGATCTCCTCCGCCGGGGATCGAGACCCTGGACTCAGACAGGGGGCGGTGGCTCCCAAGCCGCAGGAAGTTTCTCAAAGTCCCGGTCCAGGGAACAGACCGTATCGCCGGCACGGGCGGCGTCCACCGCCAGTAGGGTATCGGCGATATCGATCCCATAATGGAAGTGACGAGTGACGAGTAACGAGTGACGAGTCATCAATCGTTGCCCATACTGCCGTATTGCCGTACTGCCTTACTGCCGTTGGACCCACGTGGCAACATACCACCTCCCCTCCTGTGGAAAACCCCAGTTCAAAACGAAGGTCAATAGGACGACCTCACCGCGTTCGGCCCGCTTCATCAACTCACCGACCCGACGAGCCATGTCCGGCGGGTCCCCGGTGATATGGCGAACGATCACGTTGGCATCAATCCACAACCGGGGCTTCACGCATGGCCTCTCCCAGCCGCCGTCCGACTTCATCCCGGACAGTCGACGTACCCGGAAACGGCCGGGTAGCCGGGAGGGCACCGGCGAATTCAGAGAGACGACGGCGGCGGATGGGGCGGTAGACGAGCGTCCCGTCATCCCGAAGTTCTACCATGAGTTCGTCCCCTTCCCGAAGATTCAAGGCCTGCCGGACCCACGCGGGAAGGGTCACCTGTCCCTTCGACGTAATGCGAATGCTGTCTTTCATGTAAAGGTCCTTACCTTATTTATTTATTTCCTTACTCAGGATAGGTAAGGCGATAAGCGTTGTCTACCCCTATCCCGCACAGCAGGACATCCGGGCCACGTCCCGACCAAAGGACTGGGCCGCCAGCCGCAGGCCCTCGGCCATCGTCAGGTAGGGCGCCATCATGCCCGCCAGGTCGCTGACCCGCAGGCCCGCCTGAATCGCCAGTTGCGCCGCATAAATGACCTCTCCGGCCGAGTCGGCCACAACGTGCACGCCGAGCAGACGGTCCGTGGCGGCGTCGGCCACGACCTTCAAGAGGCCTCGCGTGTCTCGGTCGACCCACGCCCGGGCCAGGACCGACACCGGCATGACGGTCGTCCGCACGTCGTACCCCTGCGCCCGGGCCTGCGCCTCGGTCAGACCGACGGCGGCCATGGCCGGACTCGTGAAGATCACTCGGGGAACGACCGAGAGGTCGACCCGCCGACGATGGCCCGTCAGAGCGTTCTCGGCGGCCACCGTCCCCTCGTAGGCGGCCACGTACACGAACTGAGGCGAGCCCGTGCAGTCCCCGGCGGCCCAGACGCGTGGATTCGTCGTCTGCATGAATTCGTTCACGACGATGGCTCCCCGACGGTCGGTCTCGATGCCGGCCCGGTCCAGGCCCAGACCGTCCGTATTCGGACGCCGTCCCGTCGCCACAAGGACGTCGGCCACTTCCAAGGTTCGAAGTCCGTCGCCCGTCTCCACCGAGAGGCGCTTCCCTGCGGCCGTCCGCTCGACCCGTCGGACCTGCGCCGACGTCAGGACCTCGATACCCTCGTCCCGGAAAACCCCGGCGATGGTTTCGCTGACCTCCGGTTCCTCGAAGGGCGCGACCCGAGGCAGAAGTTCGATCAGCGTCACCCGCACGCCGAGCCGGGCGAAGAGTTGGCCCATCTCCAGGCCGATGGCGTTGGCCCCGATGACGGCCAGCGACGACGGAAGAGCCTCCAGTTCCATCGCCGTCGTGCTCGTGAGATAACCCGCCTCGGCCAGGCCCTCGATGGGCGGGACGGCCGGGGACGCACCCGTGGCGATGATGTAGGCCGGCGCCCGCACGGTCCGACCGTCTACGGCCAGGGTCTCGGCATCCACAAACTGGGCCCGTCCCTGCACGAGTTCCCAACCGTACAGCTCGACGAGGTCGGCATACTTCTCCTTCCGCAGGGCCCGGACGAGTTCGTCTTTCTGCCGGACCAGGGCCGACCAGTCGACGGGTCCGGCCTGCGTCGGAATCCCCGCATACCCGTGGTGGCGGGCCCGGTGATAGACCTCGGCGGCCCGAAGCAGAAACTTGCTGGGGACGCACCCGACGTTGACACAGGTCCCGCCCAGGGTCCCCGCCTCGACCATCAGGACCCGGGCGCCCAGGTCCCTCGCCCGGATGGCCGCCGCAAAGGCCGCCGAACCGGAGCCGATGATGACGAGGTCATAGTCCCAACGACCCGTCTCGACCCGCAGGGACGGCCCGGCAGACCCGGGTTCCGCCTCCGGGGTAGGTCCGAGGCGCGTGAGTTCGCCGGGCCGGTAGCCGGCCCGCCGGACGGCCTCCCGCCAGCGCTCGGGGTCGGCCGTCTCCTCGGCCTCAAAGACGGCCTCTCCCTGTCGAAAGTCGGCCCGCACGTCCCGGGCCCCGACGCTCTCCAGGGCCCGGCGGACGGAGACCTCACAGTGCTCGCACGTCATTCCCTCGATGCGCATCTTCCATCGGAGTGCCATCGCTTCTCCTCCAAGGCCCGTTCTAAGCCCCGCTCGTCACAGCGGGGTTATCCATCCCCACCCCGCCGCCCATGCGGGATTCCGCATCCCCGACCCGCACGTCCAAGCAGAGCCGGGAATGAGTGACCCCGTTCTTGCGAGCGGAGTCGGGACTCGAATGGGTCCGCCCGCACGGCGTCGGGATCGAGTCATCCCGTCCCGCCGACGGGTCGGGACAGGAGCGGCCGAGGACTCCCCGTCACTCGTTCCATACGACCCGGTAGCCCATCGCTTCGACCCGGGCCTGAACCTGCGCCCGGACTTCGGACGGCGGGACGTCCCGAAACCGGACCCGGGCGCTTCCGTCGGGATAGTTCACCTCGGCCCGGACGATCCCCGGCAGGCGCTCCAGGGCCGTCCGGATCCCGACGGCGCACATGGCGCAGTCCATCCCCTCAACGTGAAAGCGGACTTCCTGGACAGCGGCCGCCGGACCCGGTGCCGGGGTCTGGACACCCAGCAGGGCATTGACGTAATTCGGAAACAGGGCGACGGCCAGGACGAGGACGGCGATGGGCCACAGGGCGATGCGGTTGAAACGTTGCAGGCGGGAAACCCAGGGGGGTACTCGGGACGGGGTCGCACAGCAGGCGTCGTCGGACGGGGCCGGCGCACAGCAAGCGTCCGAAACGCTCTCCGTCCCGGCCGGAGACGACGGCCCATCGGTCGTCTCCGCCGAAACCGGCCGGGGCCGTCGGTAGGTCAGGTAAAAGGCCGCACCTATCGCCGCCAGGGCGATGGCCAGGAAGTAGGGTCGGTAAACGGCCAACCTCTGGGCCAGGCCGGCGCTGGAGACGCCGACGGCCAGAGCCAGCAGGGGGAGCCAGCAACAGGCCGAGGCGGCCAGGGCCGACAGGACGGCCCCGCCGACGGCCCAGGACGCCCATCGGTGGGATCGCGTGTCGGGTTCACGCATTGCCGACCTCCAACTGGAAGTGACGAAGTAACGGGGTGACGAGTAACGGGATTGTTACTCCGTCACTTCATCACTCCGTCACTTTTGTTACTTCGTCACTCCGTCACTTTTCCCTAACTCTGCCGCAGGACGACGCTCAGGGCCCGGGTGATCCGCTCCAGGACCTCCTCGTCGGTCCGGCCTTCCCGCATGCACGTACGGGCGCAGTCGATCAGGTGGTTTTCCAGGATCTTGGCGGCCAACTGCTTGACGGCGCCCCAGACGGCGGCGACTTGAATGAGGAGGTCGTCGGCGCACTGGCCCCGGGCGATTTCCCGGCGGATGGCCTCGAGTTGGCCCTGAATGCGGTGGATGCGGTGGATGAGCCGCCGCCGGACGGGCTTCGGCAGGTAAATCGTCCGCAAGACTTCCGGGACGTCCGGGCGGTCTGTCGGTGCCGACGCCGCGGACGTCGGTTGCGTTTTCCGTCGCCGGCGAGTCTGAACCGCCATAGTCTACCTCCCGGCTTGGGAAATGGGGGCGGTAGGATGAGAGTCGTTCAGTTATATTGACATTCGTTTTGAAAGTATTCTGGGATTCTTCACGGTAAAACGCACGCCTGGCATCCAAACTCTTCTTCGTCACTCTGTCACTCCATCACTTCGTTACTTCGTCACTCCGTCACTTCTTCATAGCGACCTCCTGTCTGGAAGGTTGGGTACTCGGGATGCGGGGTCTGCCGACCGACCCCCCATCCCGAGGACCGACTCCGGGGTCCCGGCCGGGACAGGCCGTGTTATATACCCATATGGGTATAGCAGCCTAATACGAAAATATACCTCCTTGGGTATACCGGCCACGGCTACCTCAACCGACGGAGACGCCCGACCGGACCCACTGGAGGAGTTGGGTCCGGGCCGCTTGATAGGCTGGCTCGATGAGTTCGTGGGCCCGGTCAAAGTCGAAGGGGTCGATGTCCGGTCCCGGACAGCCCCCCAAAATGATGGCCTCCAGACACCCGGCGACCGATTCGAGTTGGAGCCGCATCTGGGTCGCAATCATCAGGGACACGCAGTGGAACAAGACGTCCAGGGCCCCCCGTGGGGCTTCGTCGGGACGACTCATGCATCGGCAGGGAAAGGCGACCACCCGACGGGCCCCCATCTCGTAAGCTACCCGGACGGGCAGGTTGGCCGCCAGCCCCCCCATCGATCAGCCAGCGGCCCCGGTACCGACGCGGGGGGAGGAGGCCCGGCAGGGCGATCGAGGCCAGGACGGCCTCGACGAGGTCACCCCATTCCAAGACGACGGCCTCACCCGTCATCAGGTCGGTGGCGACGATGGCCAACCAGCGGGGCAAGTGCATAAAGGTGTGGAAGGGGAGGAGCCGTCGGATGAACTGCTCGGTCCGCCACCCGTCACAGAGGTCCGGCGCATTCCGGAGGAGACGGAGCCAACCCCGCCGGAAGTCGAGGACGTCCGACGTCCGGATATGCCGCCACCGTTCCGCCAGCTCGGCCGGAGACAGTCCCGCCGCGATCAGGGCCCCGTTGACGGCCCCGATGGACGTCCCGACGATGAAGTCAAATTCGATGTCCAGTTCGACCAGGGCTCGGTAAAGGCCGACCTCGATGGCCCCGTGGGCCGCACCGCCGCAGAGGACCAAGGCCGTCGTCATCGTCACCCTCCGTTGTGGAAAGGGCCGGTTGGGTAAGCCGGGACGACGACCCGATAGGCCGGACGTCCCAGGGATAAAGGGGGGTGCCTCACCCGCTGATGTTGAAGCTATTGGCTCGGAACTGGGCCCAGGTGGGGGCGGCCGCCAGGAGGAGGCCGCCGACGGCGAGGGTCCCGAGGAGTTTTCGGACGTGCATGACCGACCTCCGTATTGGGGTTTTGTATATACCCATGGGGGTATATGCTCAGTTAAAGATACGATCCCCCCGGGACCGACGTTACACCCCCCGACGTCCCGCCATCGGGGACCCCGCACGTCCCCATCCCAGTTTCCTGGGGCAATGCCCGAGCCGATTTCATCCGCTCCACGCCGGGGAGAGTCTGGGGCCCGATTACAGGCCAGCCCGTTCGGAGGCCGGTATCTCCGACGCCGGCACAAAAAAGGCCAGGACGAGGCCGTACCCCCAGTGGCGAAGCAGGGAGCCGACAGGGGCCATCATCCCCATCGGGGACTGCAGACCGGCGACCCCCATGTCCAGGAGGGGCATCATGAAAAGCCACACGCCGAAGACTGTCTGGACCGTGATGTAGAAAAGGGCCCGCAACCACACGGGTCCCCACAGATGCGGAGCCAGGGCCGCAAAGATGATGCTCAGGATAACGCCGTTACCGTAGTGCTGGAGTACGCCGCCCGCCAGCCCCAGGTGGGTCTTCATCCCTAAGAGCCGGGGCACGTCCCACCACGTAGGCGTCCCCATCATGGCGGTCAGCAAGAGGCCGAGACCGTCGAAAACCAATGTACCGACGAGGCCAGCGACGACGATCCGGGTCCAGTCCATGCGGTGATACATGGTTACCCTCCTCTCATAGGCCCGCCTCGGGCACCATCCAGGATGGCCGTGGGCGGAAAGACTCAAAAGGTGAGGATCTGAAAGCCGGCGGCAATACGTGTGGCGACGCTCGGGTGCCCCTCGAATTCCTCCAAGGCGGGGACTTGGGCCTCGGCGAGGCGGTCCTTCACGCCAAAGGCCCCTGCACAGTGCCCACAGGCACCGGCGATTTGGCCCCGTACAGCCTGAACTAGAGGCTCCAATCGACTGCCCTCCCGCAGGAGTTCCGGGACCCACCGCGTGGCCGCACCGTCGAAGATGACTTCCACGGTATGGCCCCTCTCATGCAACTCTTTGGCGGCGACGAGGGCATTGGCCACCCGCCCCAGGCCCTCTTCACTACCAGGACCCGCCAGGATGAAGATGCTGATCTTGGCCATCGGCAAACCTCCTCCGACGGGGGTGGACTTGCGGGACGCCTATCGTCCTGCGGGCGTCCGCATGCTCGAATCCAGGATAGACGCCAACCGGCGTGGGATCTGTAAGGCCGATTACAGTCCCTCCCCAGAGGGGAGTTGCTCTCGAAGTCTTTGGGGGGCCCGGATGCAGATGTATCGCCGGGTGTAATCGATGATGCCCTCCTTTTTGAGTCTTGAGAGACAGAGACTGGCTGTTTCCCGCGAGCACCCGACCATCGAGGCGATCGCCCGGTGAGTCAGGGGGACTTCGAGGCACTCGTCGGGACGACGGGCGAACCTCTGGTAGAAGTCCCACAAGAGGTGGAGAATGCGATGCTGGACGTCTGTAAAGACAATCTGCCGGAGTCTCGACTCCAGAAGGCGGATATAGGCCGCTTGCCGCTGGAGGACGCGCAGGGCCAAGTCGGGATACCGCTCGATGAGACTCAGGAAGGCCTGGGGGGCGATAATGCACAGGTACACCTCTCCGGCGGCCCGAGCAAAGCTGGCGGCATGACCCCCAAAGGACAGGCGTCCGAAGAAATCGCCGGGTCCCAACAGGTCCACGACGAAGATACGACCCCGGGTATCGCGATATCCGAGTTCGACGAATCCCTCTTTGACCATGTAAACGTGGGATTCTTCTGGGAGGGAGAGGGTGATGAAAGCACCGGAGCGGTAGGACCGCATCAGGCTCTGGCGGTGGAGCCATCGAAGCTCTTCCTCGGGTAAGCCTTGGAAGAGCTCCATACGCTGGAAGTACCACCATAGGAGGGTCGATGGCGCCATCGGCTTCATAGAGGTCCTTCAAGACGGCTGAAGATCGAGGTAGATCGTCTTCACCGAGGCGGATCGCTGGGGTAGACCTCTACTTCCGGGAGTAGCGAGGCCAAGGCAAACCAATACATGTAGGCGACCGGCCAGAGACGGTCGGGATCGTCGGGTGATTCGACCCGGACCCATCGACCCTTTTCGACATACGTGAGCCGCACCCGCACGGAACCCAGACGGTCCTCCAGAAATCCCGCCTTCTGCGTCTGGCTCTTTACGTCCTCAAAGCGGTAGGCCCGCAAGGTCGAATCGGCCTGTACGAGGACGACCATGTCCTTTAGACGGACGCCCTTCGGTTTGGGTCGCCGGAGTCGTACAGGAAACAGGACCTGGTCTTGAAGGAGGTGATACCGCCGGTACGGGTCCTGAAAGTAGTTTCGACCGTAGCCGGTCGGAAAGGAGAGGACCGTCGTCTGCGGATATCGTTTTTTCCATTCTCCCCAGGGAAGCATTTCGGAGGGGATCGGTGTGAGCCTCAGGCCAGCCCGGGCCGCCGGACCCGTGACGGCCCGCATCATCCCTTGGCTCCACAGGCTTTCCTGGGACGGCACCGGCTGACGGTCGTAAAGGAGAAGGTTCGAGTTGTACAAGAGGCCGCTGATGCCAAATTCCCGGACTTGGCCTCCGACGTTTCGGTCAAAGACCAGGGCGGAGTTGCACAACGGACAGTAAGTCACAAGGACGGGCATACCGCCCAGTGTGTCGTTGACCGCCTCATGCCAGACGAGGATGCGCAGGGGGTAAGCCCGGGCGTCCGAGCCGATACGCACGCCGATGACCCAATCGTCGGCCCGCAGGTCATCGGCTCGGTCGGCCGGACGGACGGGCGGGTCGGTCAGGGCTGGAATCCCGTCTTTGGGGGGTCCGCCTCGGAGAATCTGGTCCGGGGGAACCCGGCTAAAGCTGACGTCAAATCCATTCCAGTCATCGGCCGCTCGGACCGGGGCCACCAAGACGGCCATGACGAGGACAGCCGTCTCCCAGCGGGAGCACCGGGAATGCCTCATAGAGAGCCTCTCTGAGGTCTTCCCGGTCAGTAGGGGGGCTCGGCGGAAACGTTACGGCGGGATACCCGGTGTGGAGGGGGCCGCGTGGAATTCTACGAAGGGCCGGCCCCCGCAAACTCAACCGAGATGTTGCGGGGGGTGGGTCGGGTCGTCATCCGGCGCCGTCCAGGGCCGGACGGGGCCGATTCAGTTCGTCCCCCCGGGTCGGACCCCCTGGGCGGCCAGGTACAGTTGCAGGGCCAGGGACGCCCCGACGAGGGCGGCGACGGCCAGGAAGGCTTCCATCGGCATGATGCGGACCTCCGGGGCTCAATATTATACCCCGAGAGTCCAGGATACCAGAGGCCCGATAAAGGACGCTTCAGGATCTCGGCTCCCCGGTGCGAGACCGGCTTTCGATCTGGCGAATCTTCAGATAGATGGCGATGGCCAGGAGTGTGATCCACAGAGTCGCAAAGGCAAGGCCCTTCCGACGGAAATCAAATTCGGCCAGGGCCCGCTGGCCCTCGGCCTGAGCCTGTCGGGCAAGCTGGATGGCCGGCTCGACGACCTTTTGGACCTCGGCGGGGTCGGACGTATGGACGACCGTTCGAGCCTTCAGGTAGGCGGCATGCACGTCTCGGAGCTGGAACCAGGCGTCGGTGACGTCCATGCCCTTTCGTTCGGCGGCCGTCAGGAGCCGTCGGGCCTCCTCTTCTAAGGTGACCAGGCGTTGGATCGTCTCATACATCGTGCGGGCCGTCTGGGTGCCTCGGTCGTCCATCGTATGGCACTTTCGACACGTAAAGACGGGTGCTTCTGGACGGAGCATTTCCAAGGACGTTGGCAGGACCTCGTGATTGCCGTGACAGGCCTCGCATTGGGGGAGGCCCTTCTTCGCAAAGGCGGCCGCGTGGGGACTTCTGCCGAAATACTCAGCGTTCAGGGTATGGCAGAGGCCGCACACGTGGGAGAGCGTCTGTACACCGGGCGGCAGGGCACCGTGATTACCGTGGCAGTCATTGCAGGCCGGTGCGCCCGTGTCATGCTTCTCCAGCAGGGCCTGGCCGTGTACCGTAGAGGCATAGAGGTCATACTGATGGGTCGGGATCCCGTAGGGTTTCATGTATTCGGGGTCGCTGTGGCACCGAGCACACATAATGGGCACGTTGAGGGCATAGACGCTGGACCGGGGGTCCTTCGGGGGATAGACGGTATGGGCCGTATGACAGTCCGAACAGGTAGCGACCCGCACGTCGCCCTGCCGGAGCCTCTGGCCGTGACGACTCGTCCAGTACTTTTCCAGTTGGTCCGTCGGGAGAGCCGGATTGAACTTTCGCATGTAGGCCGGGTCGGCGTGACATCGGGCGCACAGCAGGACCTCCTGGGTCGGATACGTCGGGGACTGGGGGTCCCGTGCCGAGCGGATTTCGTGGACACCGTGACAGCTGACGCAGGTCGCCACGTCAGGCTTCCCGTGGACGCTGGTCTCAAACCGCTGGAACTGAACGGTATCGATCGGGCTGGCCCACTGGGCCATCCGGGACGCGTCCGCGTGACAGGCGTTGCAGACCTGCACGACCTGAGCGCCCCGGGGGACGCCGATGTAGCCTTTCTTGGGGTCCATCGCCGCGTCCATGTCGGCCTGCGTCGGGTCTCCGCCGTGGCATCCGGCACAGGCAATGCCCTTCTGGAAGTGGACGTCGTTGACGTACTTCTGGGAGGGCACGTCCTCCAGGACCTCCCGGTGGCAGGTCTGGCACTGGTCTTGCGTCTGGGACCCCGCCAGTCCTGGGTATCCGACGAAGCCCAAGGCCAGGCATCCGATAAGGAGCCACCTTCTGAGGTACATGGGCGCTTCCGCCTGAAAGGGTCGGCCGGGTTACGAACGGAACCCCCACAGGGTCATCGTGACTCCATAGACCAGTACGATCCACCCGATGAGGTGGGCAAGCTCATTCCGATACCGACCGAGCCGGCCCTCCCAGAAGGGGACCGTCATCCACACGAGTCCCCCGAGCGTGAACAACAGGAGCCCCACGAATTCCCCTTCCAGGAAGAAGACTTTGGCCGGCAGGACCTTCAGGGTCTGATACATAAATAGGAAGTACCATTCGGGCTTGATCCCCGGCGGGGCCGGGGCGAAGGGATCGGCCTTCGGGCCCAACTCCCACGGATAAAAGACGGCCAGGAAAGCCAGGACATTCAGGACGATCAGCCACAGCAGGAGGTCCCGAAGCAGGAAATTTGGGAAGAAGGGCATCCGCCGTTTTTCCGAATCGGGTCGTCCGGCCCAGGACTCGGGCTCGGCGAGGCCCTGCCGCTGGATGAACAAGAGGTGGAGCGTCAACAGGACCGTAAAGATGCCCGGCAGGAGCGCCACGTGTAGGCCGAAAAAGCGGGCCAACGTCGCCCCGCTGACCTCCTCGCCGCCCCGAAGAATGCGGACAAGTTCCCGGCCGACGACCGGGACCGAGCCGACGATTTCGGTCCCGACCCGGGTCGCAAAGAAGGCCAGTTGGTTCCAGGGCAGGAGGTAGCCCGTGAAGCCGAAAAACAGGGCCAGGGTCAGGAGGAGAAACCCGCTGACCCACGTGAGCTCCCGGGGTTTCCGGTAGGCCCGGGTGAAGTAGACGCTGAACATGTGGATAAAGACGGCCAGGATCATCAGGTTGGCACCCCAGCTATGGATAGACCGGATCAGCCACCCGAATCGGACCTGAGACATGATGAAGCGCACGCTCTCATAAGAGGCGTCCTCGCCGACCCGGTAGTACATCAGGAGGAGAACCCCCGTCGTCACCTGGACCAGGAATAGGAAGAGGCTGACACCGCCAAAGTAGTACCAGATGGCGTGCCGGTGCATGGGCACGTACTTGTGGGACATGAACTCGACGAGGGCCTGAAGCTGATAACGCTCGTCCAGCCATTCGTAGATGCGGCGCCACATCGGGCCTTGTCTCCCTCAGGCTTCCCGCGTGATGAATACCTCGTCCCCTCGGACGACGACCTTGAAGGGCTCCAGGGGACGCGGCGGAGGGCCGGCCACGTTGAGGCCGTTGAGGTCAAAGCGCCCGTTGTGACAGGCGCACCAAATTAGCTTCCAGTCCGGCCGGTACTGAACGATACAGGCCAGGTGCGTACAGGTCGCCCCGAAGGCCTTGAAGTCCCCAAACTCCGTCCGGATGAGTAATACGGGCTGATGACCGAACCGGACGACCCGGCCCGAGTTGGGCTCAAAGTCGTCGACTTTACCGACCTTAACGGCCGAAAGCCGCGCTTCTGGCACGCGGGGCGGGATGATGTACTGCACGATGGGGTACAGGACAGACGAGACCCACCCGACGACACCCAGCCCGAGAAGCCAATCGATAAAACTCCGTCGTGTCACGCCCCTCATCCGCCGTCCTCCCCACCTGAAGCGCCCCGGCTCCGAGACCCCGTCCGGGAGCTCAGCTCTCCGAAAGACCGGAAGGTTTACCCAGGCCCACACGCAAGGGTGGGGTTATCCATCTAAGCCTCTCCCCAGAGCGGCATGAGGAACCGCTCGGGTCGCTCCGAAGAGGTTGAGTAGGCATTCTTACTTTCTGGCCTTTAAGGAGAACAGCCACTCTGCCAGCGTCTTGAGCTCCTCCTCCGTCCCCTTAAAGAGGACCTTGTGCTTCTTGCCATCCTTCTCGACCTTCTTCAAAAGATAGTCCTGAATCCACTGGGCACTCTCGACCTTAGAACCCACGTCGGACAGGTCCACGATCTTAGCCGTCCCTTCCGCACCGCCACCGGCCGGCTTGGCCTCAATCCCCTCGGCCTTGATGCTGTGGCACATCGTGCACTTGTACTTGGTAAACAGGTCCTTGCCCGAAGGAGCCTTCTCCTCGCCGGCCGCCGCCCCGGCCAGACCCAGGACCAGGACAGCCGCCCCTACAATCCACAACCGGGATGGCCTCCGCATGATAAAACCTCCTTATCGGGTGATAGGGATGAGGTCCCAGACTTCAGATCCCCCGCCTTTTCCTCCTGCAGGTCGGAGGCTCTCTTCGGACCTCCGTCCCACAGAGCAATATCCAAAATAGAAGAGCGGCCCCCTCCCCCCGTTTCCGGCGGGAGGGGGCGGGTGGTGGGGGGGTGCTGAATGCCGGACCCCTTTCCCTCCGTATTGGCTAAAACGTGTAGCTAACCTTCATATAGACGACGGTGGCGTTGTAACCCCTCAGTTGAGTCCCCATGAGGGTGGCCCCGTTGAACGCACCCGTCGCCGTGACGGGAATGTAGACGAAGCCGACGGTACTTAAGTCGTCGTCGTAGCGAAACTTCTCCCACAGGACGCCGACCGTGTAGGTCAGCCCCCGCGTGACGGCATAGCGCAGGCGGGCATTCAGGACGTGGAATCGGACGTCGTCGACCTGCTCAAAGCCCACCGGTTCAAAGGGATTCGCGTCGTTGGCCGCCGTCCCGACGGGACTCACGAAGGCGACTGCCCCGTCCGACTTGGAATACGTGTAATCTACGCTCGCCGTCAGCTTTTGCGGTTTCAGCAAGACGGCCTGCAAGCCTCCGCCCAGGCTGTGGAGCTTGTCTTTTTCGTCCGACGTCCAGTTGCTGAGCGATTCCAGACCCGGCTCCCGCACATAGGGGTCGCCGACTCCGCCCGGGACCCACTGTCGGGCTCGGATACGGTTCTTGAAATCCTCCAGGCTGTAAAAGGCAAAGAGGCTGATCCGTTCCGTCGGGGTGTAGTCCGCGTCCACCGAGTAAACGGTCCGGCGGTCGTCCAGGAGCCCAAAGGGGGAGTCCCGGAAGTCGTCCTTTCCGTAGACGACCGAACCTGAGAGGGTCAGCGTATCGATTGGAGATACCGAGGCCATCAGCAGGAGGCTATCTCGGTCCCGATTCGCCTGGTCGTACTTCCGCAGGAAGGGGATCTGAGGTGGATTCTCCACCTCCTCGCCCAGGTGGGAGGCGATGAAGGGGACCCGGAAGTCGTACTCGCCCCGCCGCCGGGACCGTTCGTAGGCGGCCCGAAGGGTCAACCCGGGCAGCGGCGTCGTATCCAGGGCAACCTTCCAGAAGTGGTCGTCCTGCTCGGCAACCTCCCGGAAGACCCGGTCGGTCCGAAGGAACCGGTAGCCGAGCGTGAGCGTGGTCGATTTCCAGACGTCCAGGCCGACGTCGACCAAGAAGCTCTGCCTCTTAAAGCCGGTTGGGACGTTGGCCGCCGGCTCGGGCTCCCAGACGGCATCCATCCGGACATAGCCCGGGAAGTGAATCTGTTCAGACTTGTTGTCCCAGTGGTAGAAATTGTATTTCAGCTGCAAACGGGCAAACCGCAGGGGTTTGGAAGTCCACAGGAGCTGGACCTGCGTGACGTCGACCTTCAAGTCCGCCTGCTGGACCGGCAGGCTGGCCCTGTCCCAGGCATCGAAGGGAACGGGCACGCCGGGAACCCCGCTCGGAGCGCCCCGGCGAATCGCCTGGTTCGTCGTATAGGGGACCAGGGGATCATTCTGGGTCAGGCGCCCAAAGGAGGCCGTGGCCGAAAGCCGGCTCTTGAGGGGCAGGTCCATCAGGACACCGGTCAAAGAGAAGGTATGGGCCCGGTTGTTGGGATACAGGTCGATCCGACCCGTCGCCGGTCCGGCCAAGTAGGACTGAAGGTAGGCCGTCGGCGACGTGCTGTCCGTCGCCCGATAGGGGTTCGCCCATATCAGGGCGTCGATGTTATTGGCGAAGTCCGAGAACGAATAGCTGAAGTTCACGAAGAAGGGCTTGCGGCCGTACTCGGCGGCCAGACGCACCTGGGTCGTGTCGTAGTCGATGGGCTCGGGGATCTCGACCGTATTGCCGAAGCCGAAGCTCCCGCCAAAGGGTCGCGTGCCCTGACGCTTCTCTCGGCTGGCTTCCGCCGTCAGCCGGAAGGGGTCCCAGGCGACGACCTTCAAGTCGGCCCGGAACGTCTTTCGGAAGAGAGCCTCATCGACGGTGGCCGCCCCGGCCAAGTAGCTCGATACCCGACTGGCCAAGTCCGTCGGCGACAGGGACGCCTGCAGGTCGCTCTGAAGCCGTGGGCTCAACGTGAGATAGCCCGTTCCGACGCCGGCAAACAGGGACCGGGCGTCAAAGGCGAACCGGTGGGGGATCTTGTCGTACGTCAGGTCCAACTTGAACCACCCAAACCGCTGACTCGTCAGTCGGAAGAGTTGGTCGTCCCGGGCGACGTTCTTGGCCAGGGCTTCCAGCAGGTAAGCGCCCCGGCGGTACCGGACCGTCACGTCGCCCCAGGAACCCGGCGGAAAAGCCCGATACTCCGTAAACTTGGCCGAGTCCCGGAGATTGCTCACGGCGGCGGCCGTGACCTCCGTCTGGACCGTCACCGTAGGCTGGGCTTCCTCCGAGGGCTTCTCCTCCTGGGCCCACCCGTAGGGTAGAAAGATGGACACGAGCAGGACCGCCCCGCCAAGGATGAATCCTTTCCCCCGTCTCGTCATGGCCTCCCTCCTTCAGCGGCCTAAGGACTTGCCGGATGGATGGTTGCTTCCGTGAATCTGGGAGTGGCAGTTCAGGCAGTTCCGGTAGAAGGCCCGGTTGTTGAGCGCCTGAAAGGCCGAAAGCCCCTGGGCGGCCGCCTGAGAACTCAGGGCATACAACGTGCCTGGATGTCGGCTGTTAGAATGGCAACTCTGGCACAGGAAGGGCGTCTTGGCCGCCAGGAGCTTGGGGTGGGACGACCCATGCGGCGTGTGGCAGGTCGTACAGTTTTCCGTCACCGGCGGGTGCTCCCACAGGAAGGGACCCCGCTTCTCCGTATGGCACTCATAGCACTTCTCATTGATGGAGTTGGCGGCGATGAGCTTGTCCGTCACCGTGCCGTGGGGATTGTGACAGCTCGTGCAGGTCATCCGGCCTTCCCGGACGGGATGGTGAGAATTCTTGTGGATCTCGGCCTTCACCGACTGATGACACGTCGTGCAGACCTCGACTTCCGTCGGTTTGACCAGGTTCTTCGGATGGCCCCCATGGATGCTGTGACAGCTCGTGCAGGCCAGGCTTCGACTCTCGTGGGGACTCCCATGCCAGAGGGCGACCTTCGTCGTCATCGTCTCGTGACAGCTCAGACAGACCGCGTTCCGCTCCTCGACGGAGAGCTTCGACTTGGGACCCAAGACTTGGATGGCCCCTCCCGAGGCGGCACCGTTGCCGGGGACTTCACCGCCCTGTTCCCGCACGTGCTCGGCCCCGGGACCGTGGCAGGTCTCGCATCCGAACTTCGCTTCCGGTGTGCGCTTGTCCTCTTTGATCCCATGGGAAGTCTGCATGTAACTCCGGTAGTAGGAGTCGTGACACTCGCGACACGCCTGCGTCCCCACGTAGCCCTTCGCCGGGGGAGGCACCTGAGCCATCAGAACCGATGCCGAGAGGAGGAGCCCGACGACGCTCCCGATGAGGACAAACGTAGAGGCTCTCATGACCCCCTCCTTCTTATGTCTTTTCTGCTCGCCATTATGCAATTTCCGTTCCAGAACTGTCAAGAAAGAGCCCTCGGACCGTTGGGCCCCATCGGCCCAAGGCGAAGACCCCCCGCCCTCCACGCATCCGCGGGTGAAATCCCCCGCCCCCGGGCGATTTCACCCACCGAACCCCCGGCCTCCTCGACCGAACTCCGTACGGAAAATTCCGGAGTGATGCAGGTACCAGGTTCCGGGTACCGGGTAGACCGGATCCGAACCCTTCCTATCCTGCGTCCATTCTTAGCGCAAATAGCGACGCCGTCATTGACGCCGGAGGAAGGCCACGAGGTCCCGAATCTCCGACTCCGTCAGGGAAATCCGGGGCATCGGGGGAAATCCGGGGTTTCGGGGCCGGCGTCCGGTCTGGCGGTAGACGATCTCAGGGTCGGCGAGCCACAGCGCCAGCGTGGCGGCATCGTACCGTCGGCCGACGCCCCGCAGGTCTGGGCCCGTCTTGGGGCCCTGGCCGATCGTGTGGCAGTAAGGGCATCCCCGCGCCTGAAAGACCTGAGCTCCCCGTCGGGGGTCGCCGGAGGCGCACCCGAGGCTCAGCCCCAGGAGGGCCATCCAGCATCCCAGCCAACGTTTAGGGTCCGGTGTCGTTCGTCGCATCTGGGATCCTCCCCCTCCGGCCCGCCCGGCAGACCGATCATGGATGGGACTCCATGGGCGTGTTTCTCGAAGTATGAGCCGGGTTCTCGGCCTTCCATTCGGATATTCGGGACCCCGGTACCGGATCCGGTCCAACGCCGAGGACCGGATCTGAAACCCGCACAGGGGGTTGGCAATTGTCCCAGTATTGAGACTTTTCCAGGCCCCCAAAGTCCCATTTTTGAGACGGGTGCCATCCCATTTCCCACCCGAGGCCGCGTCGTCCCCGACCCCGGGCGGGCATGAAAATTGTAACCGGTCTTCTGCTGGATTCCCCAGGGAGGTGGTCTATGTGGGGCGGCATCCAGACTTTCCACGCCTGGGAACGTTCGGGTCTCCTGGACGAAGCCTGGAGTCGTCGGGAGTTCCTGAAGTTCTGCGGGCGGATGGCGGTCCTCTTAGGACTTTCGGACGCTTTCATCCCCGCGATCGCGCGAGCCCTGGAGACGGCCGTTCAAAATCGGCGCCCCTCCATCATCTGGCTGGAGTTTCAGGACTGTGCGGGCAACACGGAGTCCTTCACTCGGGCGAACTCCCCTTCGGTGGCTCAGGCGGTCTTAGAGGCCGTGTCCCTGGACTATCATGAGACGCTCATGGCGGCGGCCGGACATCGGGCGGAGGAGGCCCGTCGGAAGGCCCTGGAGGCGAATAAGGGTCAGGTCATCGTCGTCGTCGAGGGTTCGATTCCGACGAAGGACGACGGGATTTACTGCACCGTCGGTGGCAAGACGGCCCTCCAGATCATTCGGGAGGTCGAGCCTTACGCGCTGGCCTTTGTCGCCGTCGGGACGTGTGCGGCCTTTGGAGGTCTTCCCAAGGCGAATCCGAACCCCACGGGCGCCGTCGGGGTCGAGGACGTCGTTCGGACGAAGCCGGTCATCAATCTACCGGGGTGTCCGGCGAATCCAGACGTCCTGATGGGGCTTCTGGTGCACTATCTGGTCTTCAACCGTCTGCCGGACCTGGACGCCCAGCGGCGGCCCCTGTTTGCATACGGCAAGCGGATTCATGACACCTGCGAGCGGCGGCCCCATTTCGACGCCGGTCAATTCGCCCTCGCCTTTGACGATTACGGTGCCCGGCAGGGCTATTGCCTTTACAAGCTGGGATGTAAAGGACCGGAAACTTATAACATTTGCGCGTCTCTGCGCTGGAACATGCAGGCCAGCTGGCCCGTTAAGGCGGGCCATCCCTGCATCGGCTGTTCAGAACGGGACTTCTGGGACCGGTTCACGCCCTTCTACGAGCGGCTTCCCGAGGTCCGGGCCTTCGGCGTGGAACAGCGGGCCGACCGGCTCGGCGGTACGCTGGTCGGCGTGACAGCGGTCGGCGTCCTGGCGCATGCCCTTTACACCTGGGCAGTCCGACGGGCCGAGCGGAAGGCGGAAGAGCTGGCGAAAAAGGAAGAAACCCCTCGGAAACCCCCTGAGGGCTAAAGGAGGCGGGCCATGGCTCGTATCGTCGTCGACCCCATTACCCGTATCGAGGGGCACCTCCGGATCGAGGCCGAGGTGGACGGCGGCCGCATCGTACGGGCCTACTCGTCCTGCACGATGTGGCGCGGCGTGGAACGGATCCTCATCGGGCGGGACCCCCGGGACGCCTGGGCCTTCGCCCAACGGATCTGTGGGGTCTGTACGACCGTTCACGCCTATGCCTCCATCCGGGCCGTGGAGGACGCCCTGGGCATCGACGTCCCCCCGCTGGCCCAGGCCTTCCGAAACCTCATGATTGCGACCCAGAACGCCCACGACCACGTCATGCACTTCTATCACCTCCACGCCCTCGACTGGGTCAACGTCCCCAACGCCCTGAAGGCGGACCCCAAGCGGACGGCCGACCTGGCGCATGCCATCTCCGACTGGCCGAACTCCAGCGAGGCCTACTTCCGGGACGTCCAGAGTAAACTGAAGAGGTTCGTCGAATCGGGTCAGCTCGGGATTTTCGATAACGCTTACTGGGACCATCCGGCCTACAAGCTCCCGCCGGAGGCCGACCTTCTGGCCGTCGCTCACTACCTGGAGGCTCTGGACTGGCAACGGCGGGTCATCCGTATCCTGACCTTCCTGGGCGGCAAAGACCCCCATCCGAACTTCGTGGTCGGCGGGGTTCCCCTGTCGGTCAACTTGGCGTCCCCGTCGGTGGTGAACGCCGAAGTCCTCTCCATGATCAAGACCCATATCGACGAACTGAGGGCGTTCGTCGAGAAGGTCTACATCCCGGACCTCATCGCCATCGCCGGCTTTTACAAGGAATGGGCCCAGTGGGGCGGTGGTGTCGGGAACTACCTGGCATACGGTGAACTCCCCGAGGGGAAGACGAATGAGATCGACCGTCTGTACCTCCCCCGGGGAGCCATCCTGGGACGGGACCTCCAGACGGTCCACGACGTCGACCCCAAGGACCCCGAGCAGGTTCAGGAGTCCGTGGCCCACTCGTACTACCGGTACACCCGCGGCGACGGCGTCCTGCTCCATCCCTTCGAGGGCGAGACGGAACCGAACTACACGGGGCCGAAGCCGCCGTATGAGTATCTCAACGTGGAGGGCAAGTACAGCTGGCTGAAGGCACCCCGGTGGCGGGGCCACAGCATGGAGGTCGGACCCCTGGCCCGGATGTTGATCGCCTATGCCCGGGGCAAGCCATACGTGAAAGAGAAGGTGGACTACGTCCTCCAGAAGCTGGACGTCCCGCTTTCGGCCCTGTTCTCGACGCTGGGTCGGACGGCCGCCCGAGCCATCGAGGCCTGGGTCATGGCCGAGTATCTCCCGCAGGTGTACGACCGCATCGTCTCCCTCATCCGCATGGGCGACACGACGACCTTCAACGGCCTGAAGTGGGACCCGGCGACGTGGCCTCGAGAGGCGAAGGGCTTTGGCTACATGGAGGCGCCGCGGGGAGCCTTGGGCCATTGGGTCACCATCCGCGACGGCAAGATCGCCCACTACCAGTGCGTGGTGCCCTCGACGTGGAACGGTGGTCCCCGGGATGCGGCCGGACAACCGGGTCCCTACGAAGCCGCCCTGGAGGGCACGCCGATTCAGGATCCAGAGGCTCCGCTCGAGCTCCTGCGGACGGTCCACTCCTTCGACCCCTGCATGGCCTGCGCGGCCCACATCTATGACACCCAGGGCCGGGAAATCGTCCGGGTCCGGGTCCAGTAAAAGCGGGGAGGACGGCCATGGCGGAACGACCCGAAGCTCGGATCCTCTACATGAAGGTCTGGCAGGCCCCGGTTCGCATCGCCCACTGGCTGATGTTCATCAGCGTCGTCACCCTGGGCATCACGGGGTACCTCATCGGGAATCCGCCCTTTTCGGCCCCCGTCGAGGCATCCCGGATATACACCTTTGGGACGATCCGGTTCCTCCATTTCCTGGCCGGCTATGCGCTCCTCGCCGCGTTCCTGCTTCGGCTGTACTGGGGCCTCGTCGGAAACCGCTTTAGCCGGTGGGCGGCCATGTTCCCCGGCCGGAAGTGGCAGTGGCGCTGGATGTGGGACGAAGTCCGGAGCCTCCTCTGGCCACGTATACGGTACCGCGTCTTCACGGGCCATTCGCCCTTGGCCAACGTGGCCTACTTGCTGGTCTATCTCGGCGTCCTGTTCTCGCTCGTCACGGGATTCACGCTGTACGCCCATCAGAAGTACACGCCCTTCTGGCGGACCCTCGGTGCCTGGGGCCTGGCCCTTTTCGGCCACAACCTCAACTTCGTCCACCTCCTCCACCACCTGATGCTGTGGTTCTTTGCCATCTTCCTGGTCGCCCACCTCTACCTGGTCGTGTACACGATGGTCGTGACCCGGACGACGGAAATCGACACGATGATCTCGGGGAAAAAATTCGTTTTTGAGGAAGAATTGGCCCCTGAAGTCGAAAAACCCTAAGGCCATGGGACCCAACCCAGTCCACCCCGCTCTTGCGTGCGGGGCGGGGGGCGGGTCGGACCCCGGCGGGAAGGAAGGACCGAGATGGCCGCTACGGTCGTAGGATTCGGAAACCTGCTTTTGGGCGACGAGGGCCTGGGTGTCCACGCGGTGCGGATCCTGCGGGAGCGATTTCCTCGACCGGGCGTCACGTACCTCGACGGGGGAACGTTGGGCCTGAGCCTCCTGCCCTACTTGGAGGAGGCGACCCACCTGTTGTTCCTGGACGCCGTCGGGGCGGACGCCCCGCCGGGGACGATCCTTCACCTGTCGCTCCTTGACGGACCTACGGGGATCCCGCTGAAGGTCTCGGCGCACGACATCGCCCTCCCCGACCTGGTGGCCCTCCTGAAGTTCCGCCGGGGTGACGCCCTCCGGGCCATCGAGCTTTGGGGCATCGTGCCGGCCCGTATCGAGCCCTCGACGGAGCTTTCCCCGCCGGTCCGGGCGAGCCTGCCGAGGCTCATCCGCCGGGTCTTGGAAACGCTCCGTCGGTGGGGCATGTTTGACTCCCTTCGGGAAGGAGGTCCCGATGTGCCTGGGCGTGCCGGGTAAAGTCGTCGAGGTCAACGGTCTGGTGGCCGTCGTCGACTTTTGGGGAACGCGTCGGAAGGTCCGGCTCGAGACGGTCGACCAGCCGGTCCAGCCGGGGGATTACGTCCTGGTCCATGTCGGCTTTGCGATTCGGCGGATCCCGGAGGAAGAGATCGAGGAAACCTTGGCTTTCTACGACTTCGTCGTACGGTCCGCCGAAAACGACCTGATGAGTGGGGACGTCCGGGGCGAGATCGATGCCGCCCGGGAGGACTGACGATGGACGCGATCCGGGACGAGAGTCCGTGGAAGCGGTTGGAGTTTCGGGACCCCGAGCGGGCCCAGGTGCTCTGTCAGACCCTCCGCCGAGTTTGCGACCAGGTCGGACGGCCCGTGTCGGTCATGCATGTCTGCGGGACCCACGAGCAGAGCATCGCCCGTTTCGGCCTGCGAAGCCTCCTGCCTCCGAACCTGAACGTGTTCATGGGGCCCGGGTGTCCTGTCTGCGTGACGGACATGCCCGAAGTCGACGAGGCGGTGGCTTTGGCCCTCCGGGGCGTCACGGTCGCCACCTTCGGCGACATGTTCCGGGTCCCCGGGAGCGTCCTGTCCCTGGCGGAGGCCAAGGCCCAGGGGGCGGACGTGCGGGTCGTTTACAGCCCCTGGGATGCTCTCCGGCTGGCTCAGTCGACCGACCGGGAGGTCGTCTTCTTCGCGACGGGCTTTGAGACGACGGCCGTCGCCACGGCCGCCGTGATCCTGTCGCATCCTCCGCCGAACTTCTCGGTCCTGTCGGCTCACAAGTACATCCCGCCGGTCATGGAGATCATCGCCGAGATGCCGGACACCCGGGTCCAGGGCTTCTTGGCGGCCGGTCATGCGGCGACCATCACGGGGTGGAAGATCTTTGAGCGGTTCGTCGAGCGTCACCGGATTCCCGTCGTCGTGGGGGGCTTCGAGCCCCTCGACATCCTGGCGGCCCTCGTTCGGCTGGTCGAGCTCATCCGGGACGGTGACCTGCGGGTCGTTAACGCCTATCCCCGATGCGTCACGCCGGAGGGGAATCGCCAGGCCCAGCGCCTGCTCTGGGAGGTCTTCGAGACCGTCGGCGGCACCTGGCGGGGCATTGCCCACATTCCCAACGGCAATCTTCGGATTCGGGCAAAGTACGCCGGGGTCGACGCCCGACGGCGGTACGACATCGACGTGAGCGACCTCCTGAAGGGGGCACCGCCCCGTCTCACGCAGGAGTGCATCTGCGGGGACATCATGGCCGGGATCGCGTCCCCCTACGACTGTCGTCTATTCGGCAAGGAGTGTACGCCCCAAAACCCCGTCGGGGCCTGCATGGTCAGTAGCGAGGGGACCTGCAAGATCTGGTATGAGTACGGGGGCCACGTCGTCGTAGAGGACCTGGAGGCACGGTCATGACGGATCGACTGCGGGTCGTCTTGATGGTCGGACCCCGGGGTGAGGGTCTCGAGACTCTCCTGGCTTACGGGAGCCGGTCGGCGGACTATACCGTCGTCGGGGCCCTGGTGACGGCGCCCGAGAGCACGGCCATACCGGTCCTTGAGCGGTATGGCATCCCTTGGGTCTGTCACGACATTCGGGCCTTTTATCGGGAGCGGCAGGCCCCCATCCGAGACCTTCGGCACCGGGCGGACTACGACCGCGGGAGCCTCCGTCATATTGAGGCCTGGGCACCGACGCATCTCGTCCTGTTCCGATACATCTACATCGTAAGTCCTGTCCTCCTAGAAGCCTTTCCCAAGCGGGTCCTGAACGTCCATGACGGTGACCTGACCCAACGGGATGCGACCGGGCGACCCCTTTACCCGGGCCTCCACGCCACGCGGGATGCGATCCTCGACGGCGTGACGGCGACCCGCTCGACCGTCCACATCGTCACCGAGGAGGTCGACATGGGCCCGCCGGTGCTGTTGTCACCGCCCTATCCGGTCTACCGTCCCCTCGTCCGGCGGGCCCGCCGGGCCGGGGCCCTGGACGTCCTGAAGGCTTACGCCTATGCCCATCGGGAGTGGATGATCCGGGACGGCTGGGGAAAGCTGATTCATGCGACCCTGACGCTCTGGTCTCGGGCACCCCTGCGGGTCCTGGGCGACCGAGTCTTTTGGGGGGACCGGCCGGGGCCGTGGGTCCTTCGGAGTTACGTCGCACGGCGGGAGACGGCGGTACCATGAGGGAAGGCGAGGTCTTCGGGGAACTGTACCACATTCGGGTGACCCGGCGGGACGCCGTCGGGGTCATCACTTTGGACCGACCCGAGCGGTTTAACGCCCTGGACGTCCGGATGGCTCAAGACCTGCGGCGGGCGGCCCTCGCCCTGGCCCGGGACCGGACGGTCCGATGCGTGATCCTGGCCGGTCATGAGCGGGTTTTCTGTAGCGGTGCCGACCTCCGGTACGTCCAGCAGGGCGGGGACGCGGCGGACTTTTCCTATCTCCAGCCGGAGGCTCATCCGGTTCAGACCGGCTACGGGGCCGCCTTTAAGCAGATCTTAGAATACCTCCACAGCACGATCTCCGAGATCCGGCGGGCACCGAAACCCTTCATCGCCGCCGTTCGGGGCGTGGCCGCCGCCGGGGGCTTTGGGCTGGCGATGAGCTGTGACCTCGTCTATGCCTCGGAGGACGCCTGGTTTGAGTGGGCTTACTCGAAAACGGGCCTCACGGGGGCCGAGAGCTCGACCTTTCTCCTGCCCCGGCTGATCGGCCTCCGCCGGGCCCTGGAGATGGCGTTCCTGAACCCCCGGCTGAGCGCTCGGGAGGCTTGGTCTCTGGGCCTGATCAACGGGGTCTTTCCGGTGGACCGGTTCGACGAGGAGGTCTGGCGGGTCGCCGAACGTCTGGCGGAGGGGCCGACGCAGGCGTTCGGCATCACCAAGCGTCTCCTTAACGAGGCGGCTGGAATGGACCGCTTGGACGTCCACCTGGACAAAGAACTTCAGCTCTTGGCCGAAATCGCCGAGGGGGCCGACTTCGGGGAGGGATTGCGGGCTTTTTTCGAGAAGCGGAAGCCCCAATTTCGGGGAGAGTAGGGCTTTGTTAATAAGTGGATGCAGGATACAGGATGCAAGATGCAGGATAGAAACGGAGCGGGTCCCGGGTCCCAGGCGCCTGGGACTCGGGACCGGATCAACGCCGAGGACCCAGCCGGAAAACGCGCACACCGGGTATGCATCTTGGATCCTGCACCCATTTCGGTGGACAGGGAGTGACAGACCATGGCAGAACGGTGTCCGGTGCCGGCACTGCCCTACCGCCAGGTCCTCCTGGGTCACGGAAGCGGGGGCCGGTGGATGCACGACCTCATCGAGGCCGTCTTCCGGCGCCTCCTGCCGAAAGACCTGACGTGTCTGAACGACGCCGCCGACTTTCAGGTCGACGGCCTCCGCCTGGCCATCACGACGGACTCCTTTGTCGTCGACCCCATCTTTTTCCCGGGCGGTGACATCGGCCAGCTGGCCGTTCACGGAACCGTCAACGACCTGGCCGTCAGCGGGGCCCGGCCCCTGGTCCTGAGCGCGGCCTTCATCCTTGAAGAGGGCTTTCTCCTGGAGGACCTCGAGCGGGTCGTGGATTCTATGCGGGAGGCCAGCGCCCGGGTCGGCGTGCCCATCGTGACGGGCGATACAAAGGTCGTCCAGCGGGGCAAGTGCGACCGGGTGTTCATCAATACGACGGGCGTCGGCGTCTTAATGACCCGACGGGTCCTCTCGGCCGATCGGGCCCGGCCGGGGGACTTGATTCTCCTAAACGGGGATATCGCCGCCCACGGCATCGCCGTCCTGGCCGCCCGGGGGGAACTGGAGTTGGACACGCCCATCGTCTCGGACACGGCCCCCCTGCATACCCTGGTCGAGGCTATCTTGGAGGGCGACCCGCAGGTCCGCTGTATGCGGGACCTGACGCGGGGCGGACTGGCCAGTGCCCTGAACGAGATCGCTCAAAGCTCCGGCGTGGGCATTCGCATCTGGGAGGACCGGATCCCTATTCGGGACGAGGTTCGGGGCGTCTGCGAGGTCCTGGGCCTCGACCCCCTTCAGGTGGCCAACGAGGGGAAGTTGATCGCCATCGTCGCTCGCGAGGACGCCGAGGCCGTCCTGGCCCGCATGCGGGCCCACCCCCTCGGTCGGGAAGCGGCCATCATCGGAGAGGTCGTCGAAGACCGCCGGCCTATGGTCCTCATGAAGACCCGGGTCGGTGGGTTTCGGGTCGTCGACATGCTGGCCGGCGAGCAGTTGCCCCGGATCTGCTAACTCAGGGCAATTCGGCAGTAGGGCGAGGAAGGCGGTCGACTATGGGAGTGCAATCATGCATGAGCTGTCTATCGTGCAGGCCTTGGTCGATACCGTGGAGGCCATCGTCCGACAACACGGGGCCCAGCGGGTCGTCCGCCTGGTCGTCGAGGTCGGGGAAATGTCCAATGTAATCCCCATGTACCTCCAGAACGCCTTTCGGGCTTTCCGGGAAGTCAAGCCCTTCCTGGCGGAGGCGGAGTTGGAGGTCCGCTTCGTTCCCCTGCGGCTCCGATGCAAGTCCTGCGGGTTCGAGTTTCAGCCCCAGGGGTATCGGTATCGGTGCGTCGAGTGTTCATCGCCCCACGTCCAGGTCGTCCAGGGCGAAGAACTCCTCTTGCGGGACGTCGAGCTGGAGGTCTAAGCCCCGGCCGGATAGACAGGAGTGGAGCCATGGCAGAGATCCGAACCGTTCGGGTAATGGAAAGCCTCCTGAAGGCCAACGACTACGTGGCCCAACGGCTCCGGCAGGCATGGAACCAGAGCCGAACCTTCGTCGTCCACCTGATGTCGGCCCCGGGAGCCGGCAAGACGACCCTGTTGGAAGCGACCCTGCCAGCCCTGATGGACCGGTACCGCGTGGGTGTCCTGGAGGGAGACATCGAGACGGAGCGGGACGCCGAGCGCATCCGGGCCTTGGGCGTTGAGGCCGTCCAGGTCACGACGGGCGGGACTTGTCACCTGGAGGCGCCCATGGTCGAGCAGGCCTGGCGGCTGATGCCGAACGACCTCGACTTTTTGTTTATCGAAAACGTGGGGAACCTCGTGTGTCCCGCCAGCTTCGACCTGGGGGAGCACCTCCGGGTCGTCCTGCTCTCGGTCCCCGAGGGGGACGACAAGCCGGCTAAGTACCCCAAGGCCTTCCGGACGGCGCAGGTCTTGGTCATCACAAAGGCCGACCTCTTGGAGAGCATGGATTTCTCGGTCGAGCGGGCCCGGCAAGAGGCCTTAGAGATTCAACCCGGCCTGCAGGTTTTTGTCGTGTCGGCCAAGACGGGCCTGGGAATCTCGCCATGGACGCAGTTCCTGGAAGAGCGACGGCGGCAGACGTTTCCGAACGCTTGAGCCTGGAACGCCTTCAGGTCCGGGTCCTGGGCGTCGTCCAGGGCGTCGGGTTCCGGCCCTTTGTGTACCGCCTGGCCACGGAACTGGGCCTGAGGGGTTGGGTTTGTAACGACGGCCTGGGCGTCCTCATCGAAGTCGAAGGCCCCCCGGCGGCCCTCCTGGAGTTCTTGGAACGCCTCCCTCGGGAGAAGCCGCCACCGGCCTTCCTTTATGCCTTCGACCACCGGTTCCTCGAACCTGTCGGATATCCGGCCTTCACGATCCGGGAGAGCCAGGTCGGCGAGGTCCGCCGAGTATGGATCCTGCCGGACCTGGCGGTCTGCTCCGCCTGCCGCCGAGAGGTCTTAGACCCCGTCGACCGCCGGTACGGGTACCCCTTTACGAACTGCACCCACTGCGGACCCCGCTTCACGATCATCGAGGACCTCCCCTACGACCGGCCCCGCACGTCCATGAAGGTCTTCCGGATGTGTCCGGAATGCGAGCGGGAGTACCATGACCCGCAGGACCGGCGTTTCCACGCCCAGCCCAACGCCTGCCCCCGGTGTGGGCCCCGCCTGGAATTCTGCGAGCCTGACGGCACGCCCGTCGCCTGGGGTGACGAGGCCCTCCGTCGGGCGGCCGAGAAGGTCCGAATGGGAGCGGTCATCGCCCTGAAGGGCCTCGGCGGCTACCACCTGGTCGTGGACGCTCGGGACGAGCCGGCCGTCGCCCGACTCCGGGCCCGCAAGCGCCGCCCCTCGAAGGCCTTCGCCGTAATGTATCCCGACCTGGAGACCCTGCGCCGCCACGTGGAAGTCTCGCCCCTGGCCGAGACCCTCCTGACCTCTCCCCAGGCCCCCATCTTACTCTTACCCCGGACGCCGGCCGGATGGCAGGAGATCGCCCCCTCCGTTGCACCCCGGTCGCCTTACCTGGGCGTCTTCCTACCCTATACTCCCTTGCACATCTTGCTCCTGCACGAACTGGGCTTCCCCGTCGTGGCGACGTCGGGCAACCTCTCGGACGACCCGATCCAGTACCGGGACGAGGAAGCCTTACAAGCCCTGGGAGACCTCTGCGACGGCTTCCTCCGTCATGACCGTCCCATCGTCCGCCATGCCGACGACTCGGTCCTCCAAATCGTCACCCGGCCCCGAGTCCGGCCCCAGCTCCTCCGCCGGGCGCGGGGCTATACACCCCTCCCCCTCTTGGCACCCCGACCCCTCCCGCCGCTCCTCGCCCTGGGGGGTCACATGAACGTTACCTTTGCCTTGAGCCGGGGTCCAGAAATCATCCTCTCTCAGCACATCGGCGACCTGGACGGTTACGAGGCCCGCCAGGTCTACCGGCGGACGCTGGAGGACTTTCTCCGCCTTTACGACGTCCGCCCTCAGGCCGTCGCCCATGACCTCCATCCGGACTATTTCACGACCCGCTTGGCTGAGGAGTGGGGCGTACCCCGATTCCCCGTCCAACACCATCACGCCCACTTGGCGGCCTGTATGCTGGAAAACCAGCTGGAAGGCCCCGTCTTGGGCCTTACGTGGGACGGAACCGGCTACGGCCCAGACGGCACCGTGTGGGGCGGAGAATTCCTGATGGGCGACCCCCGGTCGTTCCGACGCGTCGCCTCCTTGTGGCCATTCCGCCTCCCCACGGGGGAGAAGGCCGTTCGCGAACCCTGGCGGGTCGCCCTGGCCCTCTTGTGGGAAAGCTTCGGACCGGATGTCCCCCGGGACCTTCCCCTCTTTCGAGAAGTCCCGGAACGCTCCGTCGAAATCGTCCTCCAGGTCCTCCGGAAGGACCTCCTGAGCCCCGTCACGACCAGCATGGGCCGTCTCTTTGACGGCGTCAGCGCCCTGCTCGGCATCTCCTTCTATAACAGCCACCAGGCCGAGTCGGCCCAGCTCTTGGAGTATGCCGCCTGGGCCCATGGACCCGGAGCGTTTTCCCTGCCGCTTCCCCTCCGGGAGACTGACGTCCTACGACTCGACTGGCGGGAACTCGTCCGGGCCCTGGTCGACCGGTTCCGACGGGGCGTACCGGCGGAGGCTCTGGCGGCCGCCTTCCACGAGGCCCTCGCTGGGGCCGCCATAGCCGTCGTCGAACGCCTACAGACTCCGAGGATCGTCATGGCCGGCGGCGTGTTCTGCAACCGCTACCTCACGGAGGCCCTCCTGACCCGTCTGGAAGAACGGGGCCTCCAGGCCTTCATCCATACCCAGCTCCCCCCGACTGACGGGAGCCTCGCCGTCGGCCAACTGTGGGTCGCCGCCCACCGCCTCGAGGATGGGGAATGAAAGGGACGGAGTGACGATGTACGTCCTCAAAGACCCTACCGGTCCCTGATCCGGCGGATTCCATGGGTCGGTCCATTCAACTGCATGACGCCCCTATCCCCCGGTAGTGCTCAAGTCTTAACGAATGAGGGGCGGACTCCACCCCCAGAACCCCGCTCCACGACCCTATGGCCTTACCCACCGCGTCGCCCGCCCTGGCGGTCTCTCGTTACTCGTCCCTTCGGTCGTCCCCCGGCATCCATTCCTTGGCACGGTCCCTCTCAACGTGCCCACGCGGCCGCCATGACCTTCAGCCCGAGCTCCATAGCTCGCCAGGGAACGCCTGCATGGAAGGGACGACCGTTCCGAAACCGCCAGGGGAGGTACAGCCCGAGCAGTTTCTTTCCCAGCCGCCATACCGACGAGGTGCCCACCCGGTACATGGGACCGGCCTCCGGACGCACGACGACCGGTAACGTCGGGTCGCCCGTCACCTGTAGAGGGACCTGGGCAAAGGTCGCCTTATCCAGCATCTCCATCACGCACATACTGACCGGTTCGAAGGCTCCGTCGACGGGCTGTCCCAAGAGCCGCCGGGAGAGATGCTCGGCGACCGCATCGGCCTGAAGAAACGCGAGGAAGGCTTGCTTCACGGGAAAGTCCGCCGCATCGCCCACGGCGTAGACGTTGTCCAGACCGACGACCCGCCGCGTGGACAGTTCCGTGCGGAGGAATCCCCGCTCGTCCGTCGGCAATGCCGGATACGTTACGGCGGCCCCATACGGGGGGAATGCAATCAGCAGGTCGTAGTCGACCCTCTCCCCGTTTTGGTACACGACCGACTTCGCCTCGACGTGGTCCACGACCCAGCGGGTATAGCCCGTGATTCCCCGTCGGGCAAACTCCGACGCCACGACCTCGTGGAGTCGGGGACCGAATGCCTGGATAAACGACTGTTCGTAAGTGGTCCATAGAATGCGGACCCGGTCCCGTAACCGCAGACGCCGAAGCCACGTGTCGACCATGAACACGAGCTCGTAGAGTGGACCGGAGCACTTGTTGTGAGGCGGGACAAGGAATAGGACCGTCCGGGTCGCCCCGCCCTCCAGGTCCATGCGGAGCTTCTGCAGGGCTTCGCGCAGGCGAAGCATCTCCTCAGGCGTCCATATCGTCTGGGCAAACTCGCTTAGGCCCGGGACCTCAGCGGGACGCATCCCGGCTCCGGTCGCCACGATGAGATAATCGTAAGACACGGAGCCCCCTTCGTACTCTACGACCTGCCGGTCCGGCTGAATGTCCCGGACTCGGGCGACCCGCAGGTCTATCCCCTGTCGCCGGGCTGGCCGATCCAGGGGGATCAAGAGGCGCTCCGGATCGAGTCCAAAGGGTATATAAATCGTATTCGGTTTGAAGAGAAAGCGGTCGCTGTCGGATATCAGCGTGATCCGGACCCGGTCCCGGAGCCGGAATCGCAGATAGAATGCAGACTCCAGGCCCCCGAAACCACCTCCCAGGATGACGACGTGAGGCACACGGCTATGAACGTACATAAGAGACCTCCTGAACCAGCTTTCAAAGCCTCTCCTGATTTCGAGGCGGAGCGACTCCCACAGGTTACAGAGGCCGAGGCCCTGAAGGCTTGCTTAGGGATAAGGAGAGTCCAGGCAGGGCTACCGCGCACCTACCGACGGGGCGGATGGGACCGCAGGCGTGCCGGAGTGTCACCCGCTTTATGGACCGTCTTGAAAAAGCCCTAAGGTTCTTCATGGTAGAACGACTTCGTCACTTCTGTTGATGTCGCTCCCAGTGATGGGCTCCGTCGCTGGTTTCGCCACGATCCCCAAAAGGGGGAGGAGTTCCAACGGCGATACTTCGCCGAGGAGGCCTGGCGTCCCCTACTGGAAACGGCCCGGGTGGCGGTACAGTGCCCGGGACGAAGCCCACAACAGTGCCGTAGCCCTCAAGGCGTTCCTATTGCTTTGTTAAGAAATGGATGCAGGATACAGGATGCACGATGCAGGATAGGAAGGGCTCGGATTCCGGCACCGGAGCCGGTCCGACGCCGAGGACCGAGCCTGGTCACTGGGAAACGCGCACACCGGGTCTGCATCCAGCAATAGAAGCCCACCTGTAACCCTGGTCTCGGGTCCCCGAGGCCGATCCGCCCTCGGATTGAGGGGCTCACCATCCTTTGGGTATAATCATCGCCGTTAGGACCCGGCCCGCCGGGTCCGGCCGATCGGCAGGGAGGCTATGGACTGGCAAGAGAGCTTCCAGCGTTATCTGGTCCGTTACTCGAAGGGCGAGATCATCTTCCACGAAGGGGACCTGGGAAACGAGATGTACGTCATTCAGTCCGGAAAAGTCCGCATCTTCAAGAACATCAGCGGCATCGACCAGACGCTGGCCGTCCTGGAGAAGGGCGACTTTTTCGGGGAAATGGCCGTCTTAGAGGGAATCCCCCGGACAGCCTCGGCGGAGGTCGAGGAGGACTGTGAGCTTATCCGGATCAACAGCGCGAACTTCGTCGCCATGATCCGGGCGAATCCCGAGATCGCCCTCCGTATCATGCGGAAGCTCTCGATCCGCCTCCGGGAGACGACCGACCAACTTCAGCGGCTCCTGCAGGTCTCGACGGCCGTCTTTTCCAGCTACGACGCCCCGCCCGTGCAGGTCGCGCCGGAGTCGCCCCGGGAGGAGCGCCCGGTCCTCGCCCATCTGATCTCAACGGCCACGGGTCGGACGTACCCCATCACGAAGGAAGTCACGATCATCGGCCGCTACGATAAGGTCACGGGCCTGGCTCCCGACGTGGACCTCACGGAGGAAGACCCCCACCGCTACGTTTCCCGCCGTCACGCCGTCCTGCTCTATGAAGAGGGCCAGTGGAAGCTGATCGAAGAGATCGGGGCCGTCAACGGGACGTTTCTGAACAAGAAGCGGCTTCCCAACGGCGTGCCCGTCCCCCTCCAAGACGGCGACCAGATTACCTTTGCCAACGTGACCCTGACGTTCCGGGTCGTCCCGTCATCGGACTGATCGGGCTTCATCCCGCAGGACGTACTTCAGGATTTTTCCCTGGGGATTCTTAGGGAGCTCGTCCCGAAATTCGACAAGACGGGGATACTTGTAGTTCGCCATCCGGTCCCGGCAAAAGGCGATCAACTCCTCGGCCGACACCCGACCCCGAAATTCGGGTCGCAGGACGACGACGGCCTTAACCGTCTCTCCCCGATAGGGGTCGGGGACCCCAATGACGGCCGCTTCCAGGACGGCCGGATGCTCCAGCAGGACACCCTCGACCTCCCGGGGCCACACCTTGAAGCCGGACACGTTGATGATGTCCTTTCGGCGCTCGATCCAGTAAACCCATCCCTGGGCGTCCATCTTGCCCAGGTCCCCCGTATAGAGCCATCCCTCCCGAAGGGTCTGGGCCGTCTCTTCGGGTTTGTTCCAGTAACCCTTAAACACGTGAGGGCCCCGAACGATGATCTCGCCGACCTCACCGGGAGGTCGGGCCTGGCCCGTATCGGGGTCGACGATACGGACCTCACTCCCGGGGATCGGACGACCGACCGAAAGGGCGCCCGTTTCGGGGTCGACGGGGGCCCGCTCCCCGAAGGGCGTCCACGTGCCGGGTGAGGTCGTCTCGGTCATGCCCCATACGTTATGGATGTATACACCCGTGGCCCGCTCCCACCGATCGACGACAGCTGGCTGAACGGGAGCACCGCCGCTGAAGACCTTCCGGAGCGTACGGAGACGGTTGGGGTCAAAGGCCTTCGAGTTCATCATGGCGATGAAGGCCGTGATCGAGCCGATGACGAAGGTGGCGCCCCGTCGCTCGGTCTGGCGGATTGCCTCGTCGGCCTGGAATCGGTACAGCAAGACCATCGGGATCCCCACGTAGCAGGCGGCGGCGATGTGACCGACGGTGCCCGTGATGTGGAACAGGGGGGCGACGGCTAAGACACAGTCGTCCTCCGCAAGGGCACAGAGACGTTCGTAAGTCCGGGCGTTGAATAGCAGGTTGCCGTGGGTAATCATAGCGCCCTTCGGGGGGCCGGTCGTCCCAGACGTATAGTGGAGGTAAGCTACGTCGTCGGGTCCCAGGGCGACCGGCTCGGGGGTCCGGCCGGCGTACCGAGTCACCAGGTCCCGATACGCCCAGCCCCGCTCAGGGGGTCCACCTTCCGGCGGAGGGATGACATCCGGCAGAGGGACTCGCGGGTCGAGGTGGTCGTATGGCGAGGTCGTGACGACGAACCGGACGCCAGCCCGCTCGGCGATGGGTTGGACCCATGGGGCGTCCTGCTGGGAGCACACGAGGCCGACAGCGCCGGCGTCCTCCAGGTGGTAGGTCAGCTCCCGCTCCTTGAACATGATGTTGAGGGGGACGACGATCCCGCCGGCCTTCCAGACAGCGAAGTGGGCTACGACGGCAGTCGGTTCGTTTTGCAGAAAGACGGCGACCCGGTCGCCCCGCCCCAGGCCCAAGTCCCGCAGGGCGACGGCCAAGGCATTGCTTTCCGCCTCGAGGGTTCCATAGTCCAAGGTCCGGTCAAAGTAGTAAACGGCCGGACGCTCCGGACGACGGGAAGCCTGCATTCGCAGTAAATCGATCATGGAGGTCCCACCGATTTCTTCCACGGCCGACCTCCGTCTTCTTGGGCGTTCAGCAGTCCGTCGATCCGGAATCCCAGGTTAAGGTACCGCGTCCGGACCATCCCGGGCAACCCCTTCCCCTGGGTCAGGCCTTACGCCCCCAACAACTCCTCGACGATCCGACGACCGGCAGAGAAGTCATAGCCCCGCAGGATCTCGATGACGCTGGCCTCGATGGAACCCTCCGCGTGGACCATCGTGACGTTTTCATAACCGCCCAGGAGACCGACCAGCTCTCGGGCCAGCAAAAACAACCGAAAGCGTCGCTCCCCAGAGACTGTCGCCCGGCCCGTGAGGTACTTCTCGAGGACGGGGCGCAAATCGGGATGCGCCCAGTCGTCCCCGCTCGGGGCCGTCGCCGCCAGGCCACCGGCGCAGTCGATAAAGGCCTGGGTCGCCGAAAGATAGTGGGTATTCGAGTAAAGTTTTCCCAGGTTGACGCACAGAGGGTCGGGATAGGCGATACCCGTCGCCGGGTCGATTCGGCATCGGTAGGCCGCCAGATGGGCCGCCATTCGCTGGACCTCGGCCAGGAGGATAAGCTCCACCAAATTCCGACGGACGTGGCTCTTGTCGGCGATACCGTTGGCCTCGGCGATCTCCCGAGCCAGGGCCGCCATCAGTTCGGCCTGGACCGCCCGATAGGAGATGGCCGAGAATCGATGCCACAGGGCGAACGTCAAGGCCAGTCGACTGGCGTACTCGGTCTCTCCGGCCAGGAAAACCCGTTCCCACGGAACGAAGACGTCGTCGAAGACGACGAGCGCCTCCGTCAGGGTGTTGTACCGCACGCGAGGACCCTCGACAGGATGAAGGGCACCCTCCAACTCGACCATCGGGCGGGTGATCATCGTGATGCCCGGAGCGTGGACCGGAACGGCGAAGGCGACGGCGTAATCGGCGTCTTCCGGCGTGAGGGACCGAGACGGGATGACGATCAGCTCGTCGGCGACCTGCGCCTGCGTGATGTGGGCCTTGGCGCCTCGGACGACGATGCCGTCCGAACGGCGCTCCCGGATCCGTACGTAGAGGTCGGGGTCGGCCTGCTGATGGGGCCGCAGAGAACGGTCTCCCTTGACGTCCGTCTGGGCGACCGACACGGCCCGGTCCCCGTGCGCCACGTGGCGGTGGTACTCGAGGACCCGTCGCCGGTAGTCCGTGCCCCGAGCCCGATCCAGGGCGGCCGTCACGATGTGCAAGGCCCACAGGGCGTCAGAGCCGATGACCTTGGCGATGTTAAAGATGCCCCGAGAACGACGAGTCGTCGCCTCGATGAGGCGGGACCGACGAAGCAGGTCGTCGGTCGAGGTCGGTGCCTGGTAGAACGTACTGACGGCTTCGCCCGCATCGTCCGTAGTGACGAGCTCGGGCTGAAGTTCCGGGTCAAAGTGTAGGTCAAACAAAAGGGCACTGTGACGGGCCGGGACCTGCAAGACGGGGTGGCGGGTCACGTCCGCGACGAGCTCACCCCGATAGTAGACCCGACGTCCGTCGACGAGACCTTCCAGGAATTGCGCACCGTTTCGAAGCATGAAACCTCCTTCCCGTAGGCCGACGGGCCGGTTGGAAAGATGGGAAGTGCTACCGACCCGGACCCGAGGCCCTATGGTCCCCAGCGGATGACCTGCCGGGCGACCGCGCCGCTGGCCAGGGCGTCCATGGCCTCGTTGACCTCGGACAGCGAAATCGTCCGGCTCAAGAGCACGTCGGCCGGTAGGAGACCCGCCTGATAGAGGGCCAGCCACCGGGGAATGTCCCGCCGGGGGACGGAAGACCCCATGTAGGACCCCTGGATGGTCCGTTCCTCTCCGACGATCGTCACGGCCGGGACCGAGAATATCCGGCTTGGATGGGGAAGTCCGATCGTCACCGTCGTCCCGCCCCGACGAGTCGCCTGATAGGCCTGCTGGAGGACCTGCTCATGGCCGACGGCTTCAAAGACATAGTGAGCTCCCCCGCCCGTGATGTCCCGAACGGCCTGGACGGGGTCGGTTTGACGAGCATGAACGACGTGAGTGGCGCCTACCCGACGGGCCAGGTCGAGCTTTGATTCGACGACGTCGACGGCCACAATCGGCCAGGCCCCGGCCAGACGGGCCCCCATGACGACACTGAGCCCTACGCCGCCTAAGCCGAATACGGCGACCGATGACCCCGCCTCGACCCGGGCTGTGTTCGCGACGGCCCCCAGGCCCGTCAGGAGCGCACATCCGAACAGGGCGGCCTTCTCGGGGGGAACCGAGGGATCGACCCGAACGAGGGACTCCTGCGCGGCCACCGTATAACGGGCAAAGGCGGAAACGCCCAGGTGGTGATGCAGGGGACGCCCCCGGGCGTCCCGGAATCGGACGGAGCCGTCCAGCAGGGTGCCCGCCGCGTTGGCCCGGTTGCCCGGTTCACACAGGGCCGGTCGACCCGTCGCGCAGGGGATACACCGCCCGCACGCCGGAACAAAGGCAAATACAACGGAGTCGCCGGGCTTTAGGTCTTGCACGCCGGGACCGACTTCCCGGACGACGCCGGCCGCCTCATGCCCCAGGACCATCGGCATGGGCCGGGGCCGAGAACCGTCCACGACGGACAAGTCTGAATGGCAGAGGCCGGCGGCAGTGATCTCGACGAGGACCTGCCCGGCACCGGGCCCCTCCAGCTCGACCTCCTCGACGACGAGGGGCTGGGACACCCGGTAAGGCGGCGGTTTGCCCATTTCGTATAAAACGGCAGCGACCGTCTTCATCGGTGGCCTCCTCCCTCTCGGCCGGACAGTGGTAGCCCCGGACCCGTCACGGACCCAGCCGGATGGCGACCATCTGGATGTTCGTCATCTCCTCGATGGCATAGCGGACGCCTTCCCGGCCGATGCCGCTCCGACGATTGCCGCCGTACGGCATGTGATCAGCCCGGAACGTCGGGGCGTCATTGATGACGATGCCCCCAAAGTTCAGCCGACGGATCGCCTGAAAGACCCGCTGGATGTCCCGCGTGAACACGGCGGCCTGGAGGCCGTACTCCGTCGCATCGGCCTGGCGAAGGGCCTCCTCGAAATCGTCGTACTCGATGACGTTGGCGACGGGGGCAAAGGCCTCCTTGGCGACGACCTTCATCTCGGGCTTTACGTTCACGAGGACCGTCGGCCAGTAGACGGGACCCTCCCGCCGGCCGCCCGTGACGACCTGAGCGCCCCCTTGGGTCGCCTCCGTGACCCAGGCCTCGATCCGCTGAGCCTCCCGCTCGTCGATCATCGGCCCGACATCGACCCGCTCGTCCAGGGGATCGCCGACGACCATCGACTCCGTCTCCTGAACAAACCGCTCCAAGAAGGAGTCGTAGACCGGCCGCTCGGCATAGACCCGCTGGACCGACAGACAGACCTGGCCCGAGTTGTAATAGGCCCCGATGGCGCACCGCCGGGCCGCCCACGCCAGGTCGGCGTCCGGTGCGATGATGACCGGCGAAGTGTTGCCCAACTCGAGGGTCACCTTCTTGATGCCGGCGACCTGTGTGATGCGTTCTCCGACGTCGGCGCTCCCCGTAAAGGTCACCTTCGCCACGCGGGGGTCCCGCACGAGCCACTCCCCGACCGTGTGCCCCGGTCCGACGACGAGGTTGATGGCCCCCGGCGGCAGACCCGCCTCCTCCAGGACCCGGCACAGCAGGACCGAGGTCAGGGGCGTCGAGCTCGCCGGCTTCAAGACCAAAGCGTTGCCCGCCGCAATCGCCGGGGCGACCTTGTGGGCGACGAGGTTCAGGGGAAAGTTAAAAGGCGTGATGGCCGCCACGACGCCGACCGGCCGTCGGACGTAAAACCCAAAGTAGCCCTCTCCGGCCGGGACGGCGTCCAAAGGGACCGTCTCACCGTGGACCCGCCGGGCCTCCTCGGCGGCGATCGTGAACGTCATGACGGCCCGGTCGACCTCGACCCGGGCCCACTTGAGGGCCTTGCCCGCCTCGGCCGCAATCGTGCGGGCGAATTCGTCCCGCCGTTCCCGGATCAGGGCCGCCGTGCGACTCAGGATCTCGGACCGCCGGTAAGCCGGAAGCTCGGCCATGACGGGGGCGGCCTTCTGAGCGGCGGCGATGGCTGCGTCGACGTCGTCCTCTCGGGCCGTCGGGACCGTGCCGATGACGTCCCCGCTATACTTGTTCCGGACCTCCAGGGGAGGCCCCCCCGAGACCCACTGTCCGCCGATGTACAACTTTGCCTCTCCGAATTCAAACCGCAGGGCCATCGCCCGAACCTCCATGGATTGACCCTCGTGTTGAAAAAGTTTCGGCGTTCTCCGTGGTAGAACGCCCTTCGAGTATCCCGCTTCGTCGTCACTCCGTCACTTCGTTACTTCGTCACTCCATCACCTCTATTATGGGTAGCCGGTAAAGTACCGCTCGACCTCTTCGAGCAGGCCTCGACGCCCTTGGACAACACGAACGCCCGGGTCTCCCGCTCCCACCCCGTGTACCCGACGGGGGCCGGGGGTCTCCCCCGACCCCCGGATTCGATTCGATGGTCCGTTACCGGATGGCGATCGCCGTCGCCCACGTCTGACCGGAACCCTTCACGCGCACGATGCCCAGCACGATCATGAATTCGTAGACCTTGTCCCGAACCAGCTCTTCCGTGACGGCGTTCTCAAAGAGCATGATGCCGTTCTTCGTGATCAGCTCCTGATGGGGCGCGAAGGCCGTGCCGTCGGGGCCCGGGACGGCGTCGATGCCCCAGGTGTCCGCCCCAAGGACGGCGATCCGCCGTTGCGCAAACCACCGAGCGGCGTCCATATAGATGCCCGGCTCATTGCTGATCCACCGCTTGGGGTCCTTATCCAGGATCTTCATCCATCCCGTGTGGAGGATGACGACGTCGCCCGGACCGATGCGGATGTTCCCCTGCCGCCGGATGGCCGCTTCGATGTCGGCGACGGTGATGACGTAGTTGTCGGGTTGCAGGACGTCGACGCCCTTCAGGCCGGCGATGTCCAGCAGGACGCCCCGGGTCACGATGGGCCGGAGCTTTTCACAGCTGTTCATCTTCAGGCCCCCCGGCGTGAAGATGTCCCGCCAGTGTCGGCCGTTGTACCAGCGGTCGTCCAGGCCGATATGGCCCAAGCAGTCCAACTGAGTGAAGGAACCCAGCCAGCCGAAGACGACTTCCTCGGACCACTGGAGCTTGTTGGCACCCAGGTAACCGACGACCGAGTGGTAGGGCATGTGCATGCTGAAGGTACGGGGGGCAAAGGCCGGAACGCCCTCCCGCAAGACCATCGAGAGGTGATAGGTCTTGCCCTCCCGGACGAGGGCGGCAGCCTCTTTGACCTTAGCGGGCGTGATCTCGTTCAGGGCACCCTGTTCGTCGTCGGGGCCATAACGGCTGGGCCACCACTTTTCTTCTTGACCGAGGCCGAGGCCGACGAGGGTCCCGAGGGCGAAGAAGCCGGCCAGGGCCAGGAGGCTCTTTCGGGCACGGAGACGCAGGCTCCTCATGACTCACCTCCCTGTATTAATTAAAAATAATTAATGGATGAGTCTTCCGGCCTTCGGCGTCGGCAGGCCGGGGGTCCCACGGGGGATGGAACGCTCCACCCCGCCGAGGGACCCAAAATCCGGCGGGACCCCCGGCCGCCCCTCCGACCGGGGGCATCCCGCTCAGAACGAGTAGCCCAGATGGATCCGAAAGTCCAGATGGGACTGAGCCGCACCGTTCTTCCCGGAAAGGGTGAAACCGTGAGGGAACCATTCATCCTGCAGACCGACGAGGACCCAGGTGACGAAGAACTTCCCGTAAGACAGCGTCACCGACGGGAGCAGACACCACTGGTGACCGTCCGTGTTCGCCTCCTCCCGACCGTTGAGCTTGAGAGGGCCAAACCCACGACGACGCACGGACAGGTCGAGCGTCAGACTCGTCTTCTCCCCGATGGGATAGCTATATGTGACGCCGACCGTCGGGACCGTCACGTCGCCGGGGTCGACCTCGTCCTCCCCGTCCTGATGGACCAGGGTCATGATGTAGTAGGCCCCGCCGTAGACGGTCAGCGAGCCCTTTGGGAGGCTAAAGGGGTACTTCACGACGCCGTTCAGGATGATCTCGTCGCTCTGGTTCGTCGCCGAAATCCGGCCCGGCTCGACGGGTCGGGGGGAGAGGTCGAAGACATAGGCACCCGTGAGGCTGAAATACTTCGTGCTCAGCGTCCCGTAGGTCCAGAACCAGAAGGGCACGAGGCCGCTCGAGACGGTCGTCCCCTCCCTGGTTACCTTCACATTGCCGAATAGGGTCAGGGCCCCGACGGTAAACGCCGGGCCGAGTTCATCGGCCACACCCTTAATGGGCGTCGTGTACTGCGCCAGGGCAAACCAGTAGGGGACTTCAATCTTAAAGGTGGGGTCCGGTCGGAATTTGGTACCGCCGGCGTCATACAGTTCGTCGATGGTCACCGTGCTGGCGGCGACCAGGACCGTCCACTGGGCCTGGCTGGAAACGGCCGTCCCGATCAGGAAGGCGGCCGCTACGACCCCTATGCGAAGGCCGTACCACGGAAGCCGTCGACGGACTTTCATGTTCTCCCTCCAAAAATAAAAATCCATCCTTCGCGAGTCGGACGACGCATCCCATCCCCGCAACTCGTTCCCCAGACCCGACTCTCTCCTCCCATCCAAGATTCCGTCTTGGGGCTTACTCGGCCCGGGACGTCGGGGCGCTGGCCCCGTCGGCGACGATCTCGCCCCGCTCAATGGTCACGACCCCGTCGACGAGGGGCGCGATGCTACGAGGATCCGATTCGGCCACCAAGAGGGTCACACCCGTCTCCCGGACCCGAGCCAGGACGGCGACCAGGCGGGCGACCATCTCCGGGGCCAGGCCCTCGAAGGGTTCATCGAGCAAGAGCCAGCGTCGGCCGGCCATCAGAGCCCGAGCCAGGGCGACCATCTTCTGCTGACCCCCGCTGAGCCACGCGGCCCGTCGGTCGGCCATCGACCGGAGCTCGGGCATGAGGTCGTAGATCCAACGAAGCCGTTCGGGGGCATCGGAGATACCCATCGCCCAGGCGGGAAGCAGGATATTTTCCTCCACGGTCAGGGACCCGACGAGTCGCCGGTCCTCGGGCATATATCCGATGCCGAGGCGAGCCCGTTCGTAGGACCGGAGCCGGCCGACGTCCCGGTCGTCCAGGCAAACCTGACCGGACCGAACCGGGAGCAGGCCCATGATGCTCTTGAGCGTCGTCGTCTTACCGGCGCCGTTACGGCCGACGAGACCCACGGCCGCTCCCGTCGGCACCGTCAGCGTGACGCCCCGTAAGATCCCATAAGCCCCGATAAAGACCCAGACGTTCCGCATCTCCAGCACGGCGCTTTCTCCTTCCGTAACGCCGGTAGCCAGAAGCGAGGACGGCTCCCCGGATTTCCCCGTCTGCCCGCTTTCACGGCCCTATGGCCCCATTGCCCCACTGCCTGATTGCCTTATTCCCCCCGTCCCTGACGGTGCGACCGAGACCTCGGGCAAGACGGCCCGGGGATCGCCGTCGGCGACGACCCGGCCTCCCTGGAACACGAGGACCCGCTGGGCATACCGAAGGACGACGTCCATGTCGTGTTCGACGAAGAGGACCGTCACGCCGGCGGGGGTCAGGGCTTCCACGAGCGTGTCCATGAGGGGGAACTTCTCCCGGACGCTGACCCCGCTGGTCGGCTCGTCCATCAAGAGGAGCCGGGGCCGCAAGGCCAGGGCCAGGGCCACGTCCAGGAGCTTCCGCTTCCCCTCCGGCAGGGTGTAGGTGGGCCGGTCGGCGTCGTCGGCCAGGTCAAACCGGGCCAGGAGGTCCATCGCCGGCGCGACCCACGCCGTCCGTCGCAGGGGTCGCCAGGGGTCCATGATGCGACCCTCCCGGGCGGCCCATGCGAGGAGGGCGTTTTCCAAAACCGTCAGGCTCGGGTAAAGTTGGGGGACCTGAAAGGTCCGGGCGATGCCCAGGCGGGTGACGGCTCGAGGCGCCAAACCCGTAATGTCCCGGCCCATGAACCAGATCGTTCCCCTTTCAGGAGCGACGTAGCCCGTCACGAGGTTCAGGAAGGTCGTCTTCCCCGCCCCGTTCGGACCTACAACGCCGACCCACTCACCCTCCTCAATTCGGACCGACAGGTCATCGGCGGCGACGACTCGACCGAAATACCGAGTGAGGCCTCGCGTTTCCAAGATGACCTTCATGATACGGCCTTTCGAAATCGAAGATGACGCAAGGTCCAGAGGCCCCGGGGCATGAAGAGGACCAGCAGAAGCATCATGCCCCCTAAGGCCATCTGCCATGTATAGGGTGCGTACTTCAGGGCATACGTCCGGAAAAACTCGAACAGGACGGCTCCAAGGAAGGGAGCCAGGGCGCTTTCGGTCCCGCCCAACAGCGTGATGAACACGAACTCACCCGCCGTCGTCCAGTAGGCCAACTGGGGGTCGACATGACCGACGTTCAGCGCCATCAGGACACCCCCCAGGCCGGCCAGACCGGCCGCCAGGACATAGGTCCAGTAGACGACCTGCCCGACCGAGCTCCCCAGGTACTCCAGACGGATCTCGTTATCCCGAACGGCCCGAACGGCATAGCCCAGGGGAGCCTCCAGGAAGAGGCGGGTCAGGCCGAGGGCCAGGGCTGTACATCCCAGGGTCACCAGGTAAAGGACCGTCCGGAGTCGGTCGATCGGCCATGCCACGCCCAGGACGGTCGGGGGAGGGATTCGCATCCCGTCGGTACCACCCGTGATCCAGTAGGCCTTTAACAGCCAGCCGTAGAGGATCATCGTGAAGGCCAGGCTCAGCATGGCAAAAAAGATTTCCCGATAGCGGGCGATCCAGAGGCCCGCCAAGGCGGCCAGGGCCATGCTGGCAACGACGGCTCCGACGAGGAGGACAACGGCCTCCCGAACCCCAAACAGCCGAATCAGGAAGGCGGCCCCATAGGCACCCGTCGCAAAAAACAGACTCTGTCCGAAGGAAACCAGACCCGCCCGCATGAGGAGGGCCACGCTGAGGGCCGCCAGACCCCGGGCCAGGGCCAGGGAAAGGAGAAAGACCGTCCATCGGGGAAGGACGAATCCTATCACGCCGAGCCCGATAAAGCCCAGTCCCCCGACCAGGATCCCCCGAGGGTTCATAGCCGACGGATCTCCAACCGACCCCAGAGACCTCGGGGCCGCAAGATTAGGACGAGGGCCATGACGAGGTAGATCACAAACAGCTCCAAGACCGGGATCAGGTGCACGGTCGCCGCCCGGAGGAGGCCGATCAGGAGGGCCCCGACGGCCGCTCCCTCAAGACTTCCAAGTCCCCCGATGACGACCACGGCGAAGGCCAGGACGATCACCTCAGCGCCTATCCCCGGCATGACGGCGATCATCGGGGCCGTCATAGCGCCTCCGAGGGCGGCCAGGACGGTCCCCAGCGTAAAGGCCAGGACCGACATACGGGGCACGTCGACGCCCAGGGCCGTGCTCATCTCGGGGTCTTCAATCATGGCCACGACCACGCGGCCCGTACGGCTTCGGCGGATAAAGACACCCACGAGGACCCCGACGACGACGGCCGTCCCGATCAGAAGCAGGCTGTACCCTGGGTAGGTGATGGCCCCGATGGAGACCTCCCCCAGGAGCGTGTAGGGAGCATAGGCATAGATGGGGTCGACGCCCCAGATCAGCTTTACCAGGTCTTCGAAGATGAGGAATAGGGCATAGGTCGCCAGGAGCTGGTAGATGGGTTCTCGGGCGTACATCCACCGGAGGACTCCCCGCTCGACGAGGGGTCCCACCGTCCCGCCCACGACGAGAGCCGCCAGGGGAAGCATCAGGTAGATCCCATAGGGCCAGAAGTCCTGACGTCCGTAAAGCCCGATGAGGGACGCCGCCCCATAGGCCCCCAGGGCATAAAAGCTCCCGTGCGCGATGTTGAGGACCCGCAGGACCCCATAGATCAGACTCAGCCCCAGGGCGATCAGGAAGAGCCATGCCGCATAGATCAGACCGTCGGTCCCGATGATGACCACCGTGTCGAGCACTTTCACACCCCATCACGGACACCGCGCGCCCGGGAACCCCTGCCGGATCCAGTCCTCACTTTTGACCCCTTCCGGCGGGTTCACGCACTCGGCGGGAAAGGTCATGACATTCGTCAGCCGCACTTCCTTCTGCTGGGGATCGTACGGACCCGTGACTCCGTAGGCGACCGGCTCGACGGCCTGATGCCCCTTGCCGATGGCCATCCGAATGGGGCCGCTGGGTGTCTCAAATTCCAGGTACTCGAAGGCGGCGATGACCTGGTCGATCGTAGGCCACTGGCCCTCACGGGCCGCTATGGCCTTCTCAAAGGCGGCCTTCACGCCCAGTAAGGCCTGAGCCATGTGGTAGGAGGCATAGACCGGCCGGATTCCGTAACGGTCCCGGTACGCCCGGACAAACCACTGATTCAGCGGCGTGTTGGGTGCAAAGGGCCCGTGCGGCCCGCGCGCCCCGACGATGATCCCCGGTGGGACGTCCCGGCCAAGCCGCGGGAGCATCGGCTCGCCCGGCGTGAAGGCGATCAGACTCCGACGGTGCAGACCCCGAGGGGTCATCTGAATCGTAAAGCCTTCGAGGTCTCCACCCCAGAAACTCGAGTGAATGAAATCGGGCCGGGCCGCCAGGAGGGCGGAGATCTCGGTCGAAAACTCACCGGCAAACAACTTCGGGAATTGCTCGGAGACGACCTTCACGTCGGGCTTCAGCTTGAGCAGGGCGTCCCGGAAGGTGTTCCAAGAGTCCTGACCCCAGGCGTAGTTCTGATTCAGGCCGGCGACCGTCTGGACCTGGGGTCGGACCTTCAGGAGGTAACGGGCGAGACCGATACTATCGATGACCTGATGGGCGCTCGTCCGAAAGACGTACCGGTAGGAGCGGTCCTCAAAGATGCGATTCGTCCCACAGTCAAACAGGACCGTCAGGACCTTCAGTTCCTCGGCGACCGGGGCGACGGCCAGACAGTCGGCGCTCGAGATGTAGCCGATCACGAAGTCGACCTTCTCTTCCAGGACCAGCCGCCGAAGTTCGGCGACCTGTCGTTCGGCACCGCCGGCTTCGTCGACGTAGACGGCCCGCAGGGGCACACCCCCGATGCCCGGGCGGTCGTAGGGCTTGGGGACACTCCCGGCGTTCAGTTGCTCGATGAGGAGTTCGGCCGCATTCCGGGACGGTACACCGAAGGGAGCGGCGGCGGCACCGGACAAGAAGGCGACGATGCCGACCTTCAGCTGAGCCGGGGCACCCGGTGGGGCGGGCGCCTGCGAAAACCCCGACAGGCTCAAAACCAGTGAAGAAAACAAAATAACTAATAATAAAATGATCAACCGATCCCTCCGCATGACCGGACCCCCTTTACGGTTTTACCCTCTCATTCTAACAGGCCGTGAGACCCCCGTCAACGACCAAGACGTGACCCGTCACGTACCGGGCCGCCGGCGAAGCCAAAAACACGACGACCCCCTTCAGGTCCTCGGGGACCCCCACGCGGCCCATGGGTATGGAAGAACGAAGGCGACTGCCCACCCGTTCCAATACGCCCCGCGTCAGACGGGTCTCGAAGAACCCCGGCGCGACGACGTTGACCCGCACGCCGTAGGGAGCCCACTTCACGGCTAAATCCCGACTAAGGGCCACGATGCCCCCCTTGGAGGCCGTATAGCCCACGGCGGCCAGGACGTCTTCCGGCGACCCGACCAGGGCGGTCACCGACGCCACGTTGACGATGCTCCCCGACCCCTGCCGGATCATGAGGCGGCCCACAGCCTGACACGTCAAGAACGTACCCGTCAGGTTCGTCCGAAGGACCCACTCCCACCGCTCAAGGGGCATCTCCAGGGAGGGAGCCCCCCAGGCGACGCCGTGGGCGTTGACCAGTATGTCGATGCGGCCGGCCCGCTCCCATACCGTCCCGACGACGGCTTCCACCTGGGCCGGGTCGCTGACATCGGCCACCAAGGCCTCGCAGGCCAAGCCCCGGACCGCCCAGGCCCGTTCGGTCTCGTCCAGCCACTCCCGGCGACGGGCCACGATGAACACACGGGCACCGGCTTCGGCCAGGCCCTCGGCCATTGCCCGCCCGAGGCCTCGGGAGCCGCCCGTCACCAGGGCAACCTGCCCCGTCAGGTCAAAAAGCTCCCGCACGTGCATGGACGCCTCCATCAGCAGGCCCTGGATGCCTGCGCTCTACTCGCCCATCCGGCCGTTTGACATGCCGCGGGGGTCATCCTAAGATAACATACCCAGGTCCCCCCAGGTAGAAGGTCTATCTTCTCCCTTGCAGAGGGCCTGAGCTGGCCGTCTACGGCCGGTAGGAAGTCACCTCACGCGAGGGGAGGTCCATCCATGCAGATCATGAGCATACCCCTCCAGTCGGAGTGGATCGTGGGCGCGGACACGGTGAAGGTGACGACGGACCGAAAGATCGGCCTTTACGACCTGACGGACCGGGTCACGGCCTTCATCGAGAAGGCGGGCCTCCAGGAAGGCCTCGTCATCGTCAGTGTCCTTCACACGACGACGGCTCTCTTCATCAACGAATTTCAGGACGCACTCCTGCGGGACATCCAGCAGGTCTTGGAAGACTTGGTCCGGGAGGATCATTTCTACTATCACAACTGTGAGGATTACTCGGACTGTGAGCGCAGGAACGCCACGGCGCATCTACGCTCGCTCCTCTTGGGTCACCAGGTCATCGTCCCCGTCCATCAGGGCCGGCCAGCCCTCGGAACATGGCAGAGCATCATTTTGGCCGAACTCGACGGACCCCGGACCCGCTCGATCCACCTGCAGGCGATGGGCGTTGCCCGGAACGGCCGGCTGTAGGCCACGCCCAGGCGACACACCGGACGTGGCCCAGCAGGTCTCGCCATTGTCCCACGCACCGTCCCCCCAGCCGACTCAGCCACCGTAAGACGCGCGGAGCCTGGCCGGCCCCGACCTCGACGACGAAGACGCCGCCCGGCCGCAAGCGACGTTTCGCCTGCCGACCCAGGGTCGTATACACATAAGCCGGACCCCGGGGATGGAAGAGGGCCGCCGGGGGTTCGTGGTCTCGGACTTCGGGTGGAGCCCGGCGCCACTCCCGGCGGGTCATATAGGGCGGATTGGCGATGACGAGGTCCCACAGGGGACGGGGCGGTGTAGCGTCCAGCCAGTGTCCACACCACAGGTAGAGCCGGTCGCGGACGCCGTACCGTTCGGCATTCTGACGGGCGGCTTGGACGGCCGTCCAGGAAATGTCGACGGCCCAGACCCGGCACCTGGGGTAGGCTCGGGCCAGGGCGATCGCCAGGGCACCCACACCGGTCCCGACGTCGACGATGGACCCGGCCCACGTGGGGTCCGGCCACAGGTCCCAGACGGCTTCGACCAGCGTCTCGGTCTCTGGCCGGGGAATGAAGACGCCGGGCGGGACTACGAGGTCCGTCATGTCCCAAAAGCCCCAAGTCCCCAGGGCGTACGGAAGGGGATAGCCGCTCAGCCAGCGTTCCACGGTAGTCCAGAATTGGGTCTCGACCGCTTCCGGGATTTCTCGCCCCAGGTCAGCCATCAAGGATTCCGACGATATGTGGAGGCCGTCGGCCAGCAGGCGGACCAGGAGAAAGAAGGCCTGTTCCGGGGGAAGTTCCGGAAAGCGGGTCCGGACCCGGTGGAGGGCTTCTCGGATCAGCGTGCGGGCTTGCATCGAGGCTCCGAGTCGTTCACAGCGGGGAGACCCGACGGGCTTTTCGACAGACCGCCTCCGCTTGAGCCCAGGCCTGGGCATAGTCCGGGTCGTCCGGGGCCATGCAGGCCAGGACTTGAATACGGGCGTCGCAGGCCTGCACCCAAGCCTGTCGCTCTTCGGCCGTTTCGGCCTGTTGCCGAAGGGCCTGGACCTGAGACGGCGTCTTCGGGCAGGTCAGTGGAACGGCCGGGACCGCCAGGTTCTCCGGGGCCTGGGTCACGCCCGGAAGGGGGGTCTCCGACGGGGAGGCCGGCGGGTGGAAACCGCGGGCGCCTCCGTATAAGAGGGCCCCGCCGATGAGCATACCCGTCAAGCCGGCCGCCACCCAGGCTCGCCGGCGCCTTCGGTTCGTCCGGGTCGGCCGATCGGGCACCGTCTTCTCGGCCGCCGGGACCTCGGGAACGGCACCCGCTTCCGACCGGGTCATGAGGGCTTGCAGGCGGGCGTCCAGGTCCGCCAGGAAATCCACGGCGGCTCCCACGACGGGAGCCCGATTCCACTCCAGCCGTTTCCATGCCGTCCAGGCCTCCAGGAGGCGTCCCTGGACCAAAGCCGATTCCATCTCCAGCCGCCATCGGGGAAAGGCCGCCGAGGGCTTTTCCCGTAGGGACGACGGTCCGCCGAGGCCGAAAGACGTCCAGGGCTCGAGGCCTCGGGAGGCTTCGGAGTCGCCCCGGAAGCGCAGAGCCACCCGAGCCCGACGTTCTTCGACCCAACTGCCTTGGGCCAGGCCCTGGGCGACCCAGGGGTCAAAGCGCTGAAGGACCTCGTGGAACCACAGGGCGGCTTCTTCGTCTCGGTCCCGCAGGGCCCGAAACCGCCACTCCCGGATTTGGTCCTCCACCCGACGGCGGTAGGCGGCATAGTAGGCCTGGGGGTCCCGAAAGAACTCCTGCAGATGGGGACCATCGGCTTCCAGTCCGGCCTGCCGGTAGAGTCGGTTCAAGGCTCGGGCCAGGGCTCCCAGGTCGGGTGGGCTCGGTTCCAGCAGACTCCGGACCCAGGCATCCAGCTCGTCGGGGATCCAAGGGACCACGGCCCGCAGGGGCACCCGCAGGGTCCATACGGGCTGGCCGGCTTCGTCGGAGACCCACGGCCATCGGCCCGCCAGCAGGAAGTAAGCCGTCACGCCGAGGCTGTACGTATCCCACAGACGACCCCCCGGGGCGTCTCCTTCCGCATCTCCGAGGAATCGAGAGAGGGGGTCCGTCTCCCAGGGACACGCGAAGCCATAGGCCGCTCCATAGGCCGGTGTCACCACCGGCGGGACGATGCGGACCTGACCCGCCTCGTCCAAGAAGATCGTCGAAAGACCCAGTCGACCGTGGCTGGCCTCCCGGCGGCCCCGTTCGTCCCAGCGGTGATAGAACTCCTGAAGACCCCGGAGGACCTGCTCCAGGACCCTGCAGGCGAGGGGCCACGGCCACAGGGGCACGTGGAAAAAGAACTGGTCGAGGCTCTGGAGACGACCGGCCTCAAAGACCACGAGGAGGTCCTTACCCTCCCGGAATCGGCCGACCGGCCGAAGGAAGGGAAAAGGGGGCAAGCCCTGCCAGTGGTCCAGCAGTTCCTCGATGGAGCGACGGAAGGCCTCGTGGAAGGAGTCAAACCGCAGGACCCGCCAGATGCGAACGGGAACGCCCTCCTCGACGTCGATCGCCTCCCAGAGTTCCCCGACGGTCGTTCGCCGGGTCACCCGAACGTCACGGTAGCGAGTCCCCAGGTTCATGTCGCCGGACCTCAAAAAGGGCCTGCAGGCCCCGGACCTGGCCCTCGTCGACGAGTCCCGTCGGGAGGTCCTGCCATCCCCATCCGAAGACGGCCGTAAAGCCTGCCCGGAGGGCCGCCTCCAAGTCCTCTATGGACGGCACTCCGCCGCACGCTTCCCGAAGCGTCGTGAAGGCCCGTCGGAAGAGGCCCGGTCGGAACACCGCCGCCAGCCGAAGGTCGAAGTCCAGGAGAATCGACCCATGCTGGAGGACCGCCGAACGGCCCCACCGCTGGGCACTCCCGACCAGTTTACGACCGTCGACCGTGATTTCATAGCGAGCCGTCTCGGCGAAGCAGAATCCGCTGAATCGGCCGGCCGACCGGGCGGGTCGGGCGACGTCTGCCTGCGGGAGGCCCAGCCGGCGGAGCGCTTCCCGAAGGGCCTGGCTGATGCGCTCATAGGCGGCCCGGGGGGTCGTGACCCCCAGTTGGGCCGGCGTGGCGATGACGCTGTACGTAAGCTCATCGTGGTGCAGGACGGCGGCCCCGCCGGTCGGGCGCCGGACCACGTCCACGCCGAGTTCGGCGCAGACGTCCAAGTCTACGACGGCCTCTACCCCTTGATGATAGCCCAGGGATACTGTGGGTCGAGCCCAGCGGTAAAACCGCACGACGGGCGGCCGGTCCGGGCCCTGCGTCTTCCACAACCAGAAGTCCAGCGCCATGTTCCAGGCCCCCGCCCGGGGACCGTCGGCATGGATGTATGCCGCTTCCATGAGGCCCCCCGTCCGGCCCATGGGCGGGCCAGTCCCGTCTCAGGATGGGTAGACCTGGCACCGGAGACCCCGAGGGCCCTTCATGAAGACGGCCCGGCCCGTGAGTCGGACGTCTTCCGGCAGGCGACCCGCCCGGCAGGCCTCCCAGATGGCCCGGGCCAGGTTGCACGTCACGACCCGGCGAAGCCCGATGTAAGAAGTCGTCAGCCGGGGGTTGATTTCCATCAGCCACGCCTCCCCGTCGGCCAGAACCAGGTCCACGCCGACGTAGCCCCGCAGACCTGGAACCTGGCGGACGGCGGCCTCTGCGACCTCCAACGCTCGAGCCGCCAGGGGATGGTCGAGGGGCACAACGCCGCCCCGATAGGTAAAGGGGCACCCCGGGACGACCCGCTGGCCGTTCAGGCTCAAAGGACGGATCCGGCCGTCGTCGGTCACCAGGAGGGAGACGCTGGCCGGATCGCCCGGAACGAACCGCTGGAGTAAAATTTCTCCCTGCCGGGTCGCCCGGGTCAAGAGTTCGTGGGCGGCGACCAGTTCCTCGAGGGACCCTACCCAGCAGACGCCCTCACAGCCCACGCCGTCGACGGGTTTGACGACGAGGGGGAAGCCGAAACGGGCGGCCTCCGGCAACAGGTCGGCCCGGTGCACGCGTCGGGTCTCGGGCGTCGGGAGGCCGGCGGCCCGGAAGTGCTCGTAACAGGCCCCTTTGTCGGTGGCGACGGCTACCGCCATCGGCCGCGAGCCTAAGAGAAAGACGCCGGCCGCTTCGACGAGGGCACTCAGGCGGGTCAAGACCCCGTCGGCCTCCGGGGCGATGACAAGGGCGGCCTCGCAGGAGGTCAGAAGATCCGCCAGGACTGTCTCGTACGAGCCGGGCCCTACGTCCACGACGACGTCGGCTCCCCGGGGCCGGCGGGCCAGCCGGCGGTCGTGGGTCGTTACGGTCTGGACGGCCCCCCAAGCCTGAAAGTCGGCCAGGACCGCCTCGAGCATCGCCCGACCCTCAGCGGCCAGGCCGGCCGGAAGCTCACCGGACGGCCAACCACCGCCGGTGACAAACTCGAACACGAGAACCCGAGGTCTTCGGCTCATGCGGGTCATTCCCGTCATGGACGTTCGACAGGGCATCGTCGTCCACGCCGTTCGAGGTGAGCGAGACCGCTATCGGCCCGTCGTCAGCGTCCTGACCGAACGCCCCGAGCCCCTCGCCGTCGCCCGGGCGTTTCGGGAACGCCTGGGGCTTCGGGAGCTTTACGTTGCCGACCTGGACGCCCTCCGGGGAGAACCCGTCCAGTGGGCCCTCTGGGAGCGTTTGGTCCAGGACGGAGCGACGGAGCTCCGACTCGACGCCGGCATCACGGACGTCGAGTCGGCTCGCCGCCTGCTCGATATCGGCATTCAGCGGGTCGTCGTCGGGTCGGAGACTCTGACCGGACCCGAAGCCCTGGCGGCCCTGACGGCCCTACCGCCGGCCCGACGGGTTTTCAGTCTGGACCTGCAGGCCGGCCGTGTCCTATCCCGGAACCCCCGATGGGCCGGTGGGCCGCCTTGGCCGGTCCTGGACGAACTCCGGCACCGGGGATGGACCGAGGTCATCGTCCTGGACTTAGCCCGCGTCGGGACTCAGGCGGGCCCCGACGTCACCCTCCTCAACGAGGTCCGTCGCCGCTATCCCGATCTCACCCTCCTGGCGGGGGGTGGCATTCGCCACGTCGAAGATCTCCGCAGGCTCCGGTCCATCGGCGTGGACGGCGCCCTCGTCGCGACCGCCCTGCATCGGGGTACGATCACGGCGGCTCACCTCCTTCAGATCTGATTCCAGAACGACCCCTTCAGGACGGCCGGATCGACCCGACCGGCCCGGAAGGTACGGCCGCTGACGACGTTCGTGACGACCACCTCCGCTGGGCTGAAGAGGAGGGGGTCGATGCGATAGAAATCAAAGTCCCACCGCCTTAAGACTTCGTAGAACGGCCGTCCATAGTCGGGTGAGGCCGACGACGGAAGGCGGGGCACGAGGGCCGCCAACTCGGCATCGTCGGCCCGGACGAGGAGATATACGCGACTGCCGTACAGGATGGCGTCATTGGTCCACCCGATGGCACGGGCGTCGTCCCCTGCCGGTGGGGGAAGCGGGCAGACGCCTGTTCCGTGCAGTACGCGTCGGACGTCAAAGCCCAGGACGTAAAGTTTATGGAGGGCCGTCTCGACGGAACGGGCGGCGACCTGGACGCTCCCGGCCACACTGGCCGTCGGGGCGACCAGCAGGGCCAGGCGGGAAGGGTCGACGTGAGCCCGCTCGGCGATGAAGCCGGCAACGTCGGCCGTCGGAAGATGCCGGGTTTCCAGGCAGAGGACGGCTACATCGGAGGTCTCCCGATAGCCGAGGCGGTCATAGAGCTCCGCCTCGGCCCGGACGAGGGCTCGGGCGGGACCGCTCCCCATTGCAAAGTATGCCCCATAGCGGACGGCCCACCCGGCATACTGGGCGGCCAGACAGGCCTCGGCGGGGGAGTCCGTGAAAACCGTCACGGCCGGCCAGGCCGTGTCCTCCCAGGTCTGCCACGTGAGGGCCACCGTCCCAAGGCCACCCATGCAGACCTCGGCCATGCGGCGACCGGCCTCCAAGCCGCCCGGGGCGTGCACGCCACAGTCGAGGACCTGCGTACCCCCGGGCAGGACGTGGACGGCGATGCCCAGGGCTTCGGCCTCGGCGACCATCCGCCGGACATATTCGAAAGCCCGCCGGTTCAGCGAAGCATCCACGGAGCGTCTCTCCGTCTCGACGGTCGAGTATCGCTCGGATCCAAACCCCGCACGCCAGAGGCAGGGTTCCGGAACCGAGCTCCGCCCGTCAGGGCGGGGTTACGGCCGTGGGGAGTGCTCGAGTCTCATACGGGATCCCGCACTGGCTCATCGTCGTATTGCCTTCCCGCCCAACTCCCGCATGGCCGTACTGCGTAAGTCCCACCATCACCCGTCGGAGTCATCCCCGCACGAGGAGGTCCCGGAGATGAATCTGGTATTGACCCAGACGCCCGCCATAGTTGCCGGCCGTGATCCGGCGGACCCCATTCTGGGCGGCCGCCTGTAGGCCCCGGCGCATGGCTTCCTCGACGGCGGCCAGACTGAGACCGTCGATGACGATCTCGTATACGCCGTTAAGGTCTCTCGGGACCTGCGTGGCAGGAACCAGACCCCGCAGGGTCGGACAGAAAGCATCGTTGGTCGAAGCCTTCAAGAACTTGTAGCGTCGGGCACCGACCTTACTGCCGCTTCGGCAGATACCTCCCGGGAAGGGCAGGGTCACGCCGGGAACCGTTCGAATGGCCTGAACGGCCGCCTCGGCGGCCCGGAGGGTCGAAACGGCGTCCGGTCCCAGGAGGATGAGATTCCCGCCGCCGACGGCCCGGGTGATGCCGAAGCGTTCTTCGACGAGAAACTCTCCGTCCATGACGGGGATCCGCCAGAAGCGCCGACCATCCAACCGCTTGCTGACCTGGTAGCCGTCGCCGAAGTATCGGAGTTGGCCCCCGACGTTCACCGTCTGGTCGCTTTCCAGGCCGTTGTAGCAGGCCGTCGTGGCGGTCGTCAGGACGCACTGGCCGATACGCTCCATCAGGCGTTGGCTCAGGTCCTCGGCTCGAACGGCAAACATCAGGACGCTGACACCCGGACGACCGTCGGGCGTTTCGTCGGGGGAGAGCTCCCGCTCGACGCCGGCCTCACAGCCACAGCCGATGACCGACGTGGCAAAGCCCGTCATAGACTGAGCGGCCGTCCAAGCCCAAGCCGGCGTCTCGGCCGTGATGACGACGCGGGCGGCCCACATCTCGAAGGCTTCCGCAAACGTGTCTTCGACTTCGGCTCCATACCACTGCATGGCGGAATCGCTCCCTGGGTCGGTCCCGCAGGCCGGGATCGGGTTTTGGGAAAGCGGGGCGATCAATGGTCCTCGGTCCAGATTCGGCGACCCTGATGGTTTGGGGCGACGACCTCGATGGTCGCCACCTCGGCCAGCGGCCGCCCGTCGGGGCCAGGCCGACGCCGGAGGGCCGCCGCCAGTCGCTCGGCGTGGGCCTCGTCGGCCGCCAGTCCGTAGACCGTCGGGCCCCAAGAACTCTGGCCCGCTCCGGCGGCCCCCAGTTCGAGGAGGGCCTCGACACATGCGGCCGAGACGGGGTTCGCGTAGCGACCGCCCTGAACGGGCGCAAAGACATCCCCCACGATCCGCTGGATCTCGGTCACGGCGCGTCCGAAGGTCAGAAGGTCCTCCTCCAGGAGAGACGGCAGAAGCTGGAGGAGGACGAGACGGCAGAGCCGTCCGACGGTCCCGGCGTCCATCGAGACCTGTCCGGCAAAGGCCGCCTCCTCCGCGTCGCCGTGAATCCCCCGGGAACCCCGGGGAATGACCAGCACGAAGCGCCACGCCGGCGGTACGGCGTAGCGTCCCAGGAGAGGCGCCAGTCCGGCATCCGTCCCGTCTGTACGCCGACCGCCCTCCAGGACGAGACCCCCATGGAGATACGTCCAGGTCCCGACGCCCGAACGCCGGCCGCGCCCGGCCAGACGACAGAGCTCTACGACCGTGAGGTCCCAACCGATCATCCGGGCCAGGGCCTCGACGACGGCCAGGTGGAGTTGGGTTCCCGACCCCAGACCGACATGGGCCGGGATCACCTGATGGACCTCGATGGCCGCACCCAGTGGGGTTGGATAGCCCGCTGACCGGGCCGCCGCCCAGAATCGCTCGGCGACGGCCCGCACCCGGTCGGCGCAGGGTCCCCGCACTGTAAGAACGGGCGCCGGTCGGACGGCGACCCGGACGACGGGCCACTCGATGGCAATCCCCAGACCCCCAAAACGCCGCCTCAGACTCCCCTCCAGGTCCAACATCCCCAGATGCAGACGGGCAGGTGCCTGGACCCAGATCGTCGATCCCTTCATGTCGCTTGGCCCGATGATGCCAGCGTCGCGGCCGCCCGGTGGACGTATTCCGTCAGCAGGTCCATAGCCGCATGCTCCCGAGGCCCGCCCGTCTTTTCGACGATGACCCGGAGTCGCTTCCACTCGGTCAGGATGTCGTCCATCGGCAAGAACCGGACCCGGGTCGCCAGGATGGCCGCCTCGATGATGGCCGCTTGGGCCCGATTGTAGCCGATGAATTCCCGACGGAAACCGGCGTAGACGACCCGGCCCGTCACTCGGGCCCGGGGCTCTCGGACGTCGATGTCCACGACTTCCAGCTCCCGCCAGGAGCAGGCGTCATCCAGGACAGCACCCTGGACGACGCGGGCCGGATGCCACGGGAACTCGGGGTCCGAGATGGCGGCCACTGCAAAGAAATCCACCCGATCGGTCAGGTTGACGACGGCCTGCCGGGTGACAGTCAGGTTCCGAAAAGTCTGCGTGTCCTGATAGGGTTTGAGGACGACGACCTCATCGCCCCACTCGACGCCCATGGGGGCGAAATTCACGCGTCCGCTTTCGTCTTGGGTCGTCACGATGGTCTCGACAATGAACGGCATGGCCGAGTCCCTCAAGCGAACGGCCGCGGACTCGGCATTACGATACCCCATCGGCCGGGTCTTGGAAAGACAGACCGGGAACCCTGACCTGCTCTATGGATCCCCGATCCACTGTAAGACCTCACCCCGGCCGGGGACAGCTGTATCGCCGGTATAGCGTTGATAAGTTCCGCTGAGGACTTCCGGGGGAACCGGGAATCCGTGGTCCTGAAGATAGCGAAAGTATAGACGCAAAAAGACGGGCCGGTAGGCGCAGGCGTAGAGAAAGGTCGGCAGAAGCGTTATCGGCCGAAAGGCGACGATCGTCCCCCGGACCATCCACGCCCCGGCTCGAATCCCGACGGGTCCGAACAAGAAGATCGTCCCGCCCCGCATGTGGAGGCCGGCGAAATCCCCGACCGAGCCCCCGACAGCGATGAGGCCCCGGCGCATCCGCATCCCGACCTCCGGTCCGGCCGAACCCTCGATGAGGATCGCCCCGCCCTGCATCCCGAACGGACTCCCCCGGTAGGCGGCCCCGACCTGGCCGCCGGCATCCCCGTGAACGTAAATCCGACCACCGGTCATCTCGGCACCCACCCAGTCGGCGGCGTTCCCGAAGACCTCGATCGTCCCGCCCTGCATGAAGGCGCCCAAGTGCATCCCCACGTCCCCACGGATGACGATGCGTCCCCGCGTCATTCCCCGGCCGACCCACCGGACGCGACGGAGGTCACCTTCGAGATGGATCTCCTCGCCGTCGCCGTCGACCTCGACGTCAAAGAAATCTCCCAGACGACGGGTCCGCTTTCCCAGGAAGACCGGCAGGGCTTGGATCTCTTCCCGGGACTTGCCGACCAGCACGTCCGGGCAGATGACCTCCGCCTCCAGGGGAACGTGCGGCTTCTCCCGAAGCCTCAGAGTGATGACACCCGCCATTGCTTCCCGATTCCCCAATGCCCGTCGTCCTACTCGCCTAAGGGTCGGACCTCGACCGGATGGACCCGTTCCAGTTCGACGGGGTAGTTCGCAAAGGACACCGTGTAATAGTGCTCAAAGAGCGGCTGGAGGAAGGCCTCGATGGCCTCGTCGTAATTGGGTCGAACGACGAACTCGCGGCCCAAGACCGTCTGACGGACCTCTCCGTCCTCGACGACGACCTCCCCGCCCTTGATGACGTACCGGGGCCGGGCGAACATACGACCCGGGTCCGGGTCCTCGTCATAGATGACGATGTCGGCGTCGGCGCCGACGCCCAAGTGGCCCTTGTGGGAGAGACCCAGGGCCCGGGCCGGGCCGGCCGACGTGATGATGACGATTTCCGAGAGGCTGTACTCCCGGTCGATATCCGGGAGATAGATCCGCGAGAGGGCTTTAGGAGGCAGGGCCTTCAGCCACTCTCGGCGGTAGTCGGCGTCCATCAAGAGACGGATCATTTCGGGATACCGCCAGAAAGCGCCCCCGTTGGGATGGTCCGTCGTCAAAAAGATCCGCCAGGGGTCCCGGACGAGTAGGAGGAGTTCGAGGCCCACGGCCCACTGGACAGCGTTGACCAGATTCCGTTGCCGGTAAGCATAGGGTACGATGCCGCACCCCGTCTCGTTCTCGATGTCCATGTTGCCCCACTTGTGACCCGTCAGGCGATACAGGAGGTACTGCCAGGGCCCGTCGGCCGTGACCGTGACGGTATCGCCGAAGAGGACGGCACCGGCATCCGCCGTTAGGTTCGGATGGTCGTTCAGGTACTCGGCGATACGGGGGGCCTCGGACCGAAAGGTCGTCCAGTCGTCGCCGCCATAAGCATGGAACTGCAGGTGGGCCAAGTGGGCTCGACGGCCTTCTAAGATTTTCATCGTCTCGAGGGTCGTGGCGAAATTACCGGGCAGGCCGAGTTGGTTGCAGTGGAGGTGGAGGGGATGGGGCAGGCGGAGGTCCTCGGCGATCTGAGCCAGGGCCGTGATGATGCGGGCGGGCGTCACCCGCTGGTAGCCGGGGACCGGTTCAAAGAGGCCCCGGACGTTCTGGCCCCACTTCCAGGCGGCGACCCCGCCGGGGTTGACGGCCTTGAGACCGTATGCTTTGGCGGCCCACAGGAGCCAGGCAACCACGTGGCGGGCCCGCTCATAGTCTTCCGCCTCCAGGAGGTCCAGGACGATTTCGTTATTTCCTATCAGCAGGTAACAGCCCTTATCCACGATGGGGGTGTCGTGGAGCTCCTCGTGGGTGTGTTTGGCCGTCAGGACCGGGACGGCAGCCTCGAAGATCGTCGTCCAGCCCATGGAGGCATACATGTAACCCGTCGCAAAGGTCGAGGGGGTCACACCCCCGATGCCCGCCCGACGGGCCGGTGTACGGACCAAGGCCACGGCCCGCCGGTGGTCCTCGGGAATCATCTCCCGGGCGAAGTTGATGGCCGCCCCGGCGATATGGGTGTGAATATCGACCCCTCCGGGCAAGACGACCATCCCCCGGGCGTCGATGACCCGGCCGCCCGATACGTTCTCGACGATGCGGCCGTCGGCGATACAGACGTCCCGCACGACCCCGGCCTGACCGTGAACAGGGTCATACACCTTGCCGCCCTTGATTCGAAGCATCGCCCCGCCCCGTTCCCCGCTCGCAAGAGCGGGGTCACCCATCCTCACTCCCACGTCTCTACGGGGAATTTATCCCGAACTCCGGGCCGCCAGCGTCTGGCGGATCCGGCGGAGGACCTCCTCGTCGGTCGGATACGGCGACCGGAGGGCCGGCCGGAGGGGGATCGGGACCTCGTCCATGCGGTAGACGGTCCCGCCAGCGCTGATACCCGTCGCCCCCGTGAGAATGCCGACCCGGGCGATCCGCATCGTCGTACTGACCTTCGGGTCCAGGACGATCGTCGGAACCCGCTTCAGGTGCTCGATGGCCGGCTGAGGCATCGTCGCCGCCGGGTCGGCCCCGACGACGAGAACGGCGTCCACGTCCCCCCGGACGAGGAGGTCGATGGTCGAGAATTCCCCCGGATTGTAGCGGGGATACCCCCGGTTGAAGCAGACGCCGAAGGGATAGCCCGTCGTCCAGCGAAGGACCGTGTCGGCCCCCGTCACGTTGCCATGACCCCGCATCGGCATGGCGATGAACTTCGTGAAGGCGTTGAGTTCGGCCGCCAGCGTCAGGACGGCCGAGGAGTTCATATACTTCCCCCGCGTCATCGTCAGGCCCATGCCGAAGAAGATCACGCCAAACCGAGCCCGCTTCATCCGTTCCGCCAGGTCCCGAAGCTGGTCGAGGGTCAGGCCCGTCGAAGCCAACCGGTCCGGGTCGACGGGCTGGCCCTTGATGATGGCCCGAAGGGCCGTCAGGACCTCAAAGTCCCGGCCGGGCCGGATCTGCAGAAAGATGTCGGCGGCCCGGGCACTGGGGGTCTCCCGAATATCGACGAGGACCATCGTGCGGTCCTTCCGCCCGTTGGGGGTGAACTTCCCCTTGGGCGTCAGCGTGTACCGCGTGAAGTGCCGCGGATGGCACTCGGCCGGGTTACTACCCCAGTAGATGATGAGGTCGGCCCGGTTCTTGACTTCCCCCAGCGTACATGCGGGTTTGCCACCCACCTGGGCGGCTATCTCCGTCGGGCCGTGTCAGAGGGACGTGTGACTGTCGACGACCCCGCCCGCCAGCTCGGCAAGGAACACGGCCTCCCGCTGGGCCTCCACCGTGATGTTGCTGAGACCGTAAATCAGCGGCAGGTCGGCCCGGTCCAGGATCTCGGCCGCCCGTTCGACGGCGGCGTCCAGGGACGCCGGCCGGCCGTCGATCAGGGCGTCCGGGTACAGACGCTCAGCCGTGTGATGCAGGAACCAGGCCTCGCCGAGACTGCAGGCGTTCTTGGCCTTGACGATGCGGTCCCCCTCGGCATGGAGTTCGATATCATCACACACACAGCCGCAGAAGGTACACGTCGCATTCTGGACGACGGTCACGGCCATCGAGGACCTCCGGATTTACCGTTCTCCTTCGGGTGAACCGTCCGAACCGGACGGGACACGAAACGTTCAGCCCAAGACACCGCCCCGCCAGCTCCCACGGACCCGACGGGGCATGTAGGCACCCTCGTAAAGCAGTTCCCAGGCCGGCGGGAGCGACGCCTCGCCTTCCGACGATGGGGGTGACCCCGGGGTCGCTACGCTCCCGTCCAACCATGCCGTGACAGCGAGGACTTCTTTTTTCAAGTCCATTGCCGTCCTCAGGGGAGTCTTGGAATCGATGGGAACGATCCGGCGTCAGGCCGTCCCATCCGCGGAGTCCGCACAGCCTGACCCCATGAGCAGGAGGACCCACCTTGCGCGAGAAGACACCTACACCGTCTGCGGGGCCCGACGACCGGATGATCCAAGCGCGTCTTTAATGATATCCCAGGGAGCCCACCTTTTCAAATTCAGGCCGGGTCCCCCAGGTCCTCTGGGACCGCCTCGACGGGCTCGATTTCGACCTCCCACCCCTTCGACGTGGGCATCCCCGTCCCGTCCGTATCCCCGCCCATCAGACGGCAGGTCGGCGGGCCGTAGGGGACAAAGACGATGCCCGGTGGGACCTTCCCCTCCTGGCACCGAAAGACGGCCTCCCCATATTCGGTCCGAACCCGGACGGTCCCGCCCGGCGGCACACCCAGGGTCTTCATGTCCTCGGGATGCATCGTCAGGGTCGTTACGATCTCCTCATAGTCGGGCGTATCCTTCCCGACGTTGATCTGACGTCCCTGTTTGGCCGTGCGACCGGCGATCAGAATGAACCTCCGTGCCGTCATACCACCCCTGCCTGAGGCTTTAAGGATGCAGGATACCGGTACCTGGCAATCAGAATCCTGGCCATTCATCCTGCATCATGCATACCCCGTGTGCGCGTTTTTCGAGGACAGGTACAGGTACCGGGTACCCGGTATCGGGTACCGGCTATCTGGCACCTGGGACCTGGTACCCGGCACCGGAGCCGGTCCGACGCCGGGGGCCGGACACCGAGCACCGAAGACCGAGCCCGACCACTGGAAAACGCGCACACCGGGTCTGCATTCATAGCTTAACAAAGCAGTAGTGAGGCGACGCGATCGCTCCTCACTCCGCCCAACGCGAGAGATCACCTCCCTTTGCTACACGTCACCTGTCGTCCGACCCCGGTCAGACCTGAGAAGATCCCGGTGGGAAGGGACCGTTCCCACCGGGCGAACTCCCTTACTTGGCCTCCAAGATCTTCAACACGACCTGGGCCAAGATTCGGACTGTAGCGTCCGAATCCTCCAGAGCAATCCGCCGTAAGACGGGGACGGCCGCCTTGTCTCCAAAATCGATGAGAGCCAGGACGGCCGTCGACCGAATCGACGGATGGGGATCGCTTTGGGCCATCTTAAGGACGGGTTCAAAGCCCCGCTTATCCCCGATCTTCCCCAGGGCCAGGGCGGCATTTCCACGAGTCCAGGGATTCTGAAAGGTCAGGGCCACCAACAGGGGCTCCACGGCCGGCGAGCCGATGCGGGCGAGGGCCGCCACAGCCGCATCCTGGGTAGCTTTGTCGGGCGCGCCCAACTGTTGGATAAGAGAGCAGATCTCAGCGGACCGGTCCTGGGCCAGGGTGCCCCCAGCGGCAAGCAGGACTCCCCATCCGAGCAGGATGAAACGTCGAACCCATGTCATGGTTTCCCCCTCCAAGGCTCCTCGGGTATGGATAGACATCCATAGGTCTTCCGGCCGTCGGGGTTCATCGCCAACGGCCGGGACGTCGAGGCCGCCCAGACGGGCGGCCCCTCGAGTCACACTATATTGTTTTTATTAAATGTTATTTGTTATTTCTTGTAGCTGATGCGGTAGATGGCGTGCGCCTGGTCGTCCGATACGAGCATGGAGCCGTCTGGTAAGACCAGCAGGTCGACAGGCCGGCCCCACACGCCTTCATAGGTGTTCCCCTCGACCCATCCCTCCGCAAACACCTCATAGCCGACGACCTGGTCCCCTTTCAGACGCACGACCGTGACACGATAACCGCTCGGCGTCGAACGGTCCCACGAACCGTGCTCAGCGATAAACATCTGGCCCTGGTACTCCCGTGGGAACATCTTTCCGGTGTAGAAGCGAACGCCCAGGGGCGCCGCATGGGGCGGAAGCTCCAAGGCCGGCGGCGTGAACTCCGTGCATGCCCGCTTTTTTCCAAACTCGGGATCCGACACCGACTTGCCAAAGCAATAGGGGAATCCAAAGTGAAGGCCTGGCCGAGGAGCGGCATTCAGCTCTTCCGGCGGCACGTTATCGCCCAGACCGTCCCGGCCGTTGTCCGTGAACCAAAGCGTCTTGGTCCGGGGATTCCAGTCGAACCCGACCGAATTGCGCACACCCATAGCATAAGGCTCCAGACCCGTCCCGTCCGGGTTCATCCGCATGATCGTCGCATACAGGTCCGGTTTGGGTTCACAGATGTTACAGGGCGCTCCAATGTTGAAGTAAAGTTTGCCGTCCGGACCAAAGCGCAGGTACTTCCAACCGTGCGGGGCGTCGGTCGGCAGGTCTCCCCGGACGACGACCGGAGAAGGGGGATTCCGAAGATTCTCTTCGATACGGTCAAACCGTAAAATCCGGTTCACCTCGGCGACGTAGAGGGACCCGTCCCGGAAGGCAACCCCATTGGGCATGTAAAGGCCTTCCGCGATGGTAAGGACCTCGTCGGCCTTATAGTCCCGGTCGGTGTCTACGAGCGCATAGACCTTTCCGTGGGTGCGGGTTCCCACAAACACGGTCCCCTTGGCCCCGAGGGCCATCGACCGGGCGTCCACGACCCGAGCGTAGACGTCAATAGTAAACCCAGGCGGTAGTTTGATTTTATTTAAATGAACAGGCGGCAGGGCGCCTTGCCCCCCAGCCCCGTCGGCCATCAGCCCCACCAAGAGGACAGCTAAGAACCATGAACCGTAGCGCATCGTCCCCTCCTTGGGCAGAAGCAGTTCAAGGAAAAGCCCCTCTGGAGGTCGGATCGAGACCCCACGGGGCATGAAAAAGGGACCTACCGGCGTCATCGGCAGGCCGGCAGTGGGCAAAGGAATGTCTGCGCCGAAAGCGGAGAAGGCCATCTCGAACCTTCCCCCCCTCTTGGGCCTGCGACCGGCCCGGCCGGAACCCTATCCCTACGCCCAGACTTCCGATGTCCTTCAATCGGACGGCTCGCGGGGTTTCATCTTTCCCATCGTAAGCGCCCGTAAATACTGGTAAAGGGCTTGGGCTTGCGTCCTATCCAAGAGACCCCGGTAAGCCGGCATCCCCCGGCCGGGTCGACCCTCCAGGATGATCCGGATGAATTCGGGATAGCTGAGTTGAAGAAAGCGTTGTCGGAGCTCCAGACCCCGCCGGCCCCGAACGGCTTGGGTTCCGTGACACCGGTCACAATACCGATAGTACAAGCCTTCTCCGACCCGTACGGCCTCCGGGTCCTCCGGCGGGGGTTGGTCGGGAATCACCGATAAATCTTCGAGATCCGCCGTCAGTAACTCAGCCGGCGCGACTCCGTAAGACTCCAGGACGCCTTGGACCCGGTCCGCACATCGCAGGAGATCCGCCTCTGCTACGGAGGTCCGTCTCGGGGAAGACGGGGACCACGTCGGAGTTGGCCCGCGTTCGGGTATGGGAAGCGCCCGAAGCCGATTTTCCGCGTCCGTGATGGCTATCCAGTAACCGGCCAGGGGGGCCCAGGTCAGCACGGCATCGACCTTACCTCGGTGGAGGTCCGTAAAGAGGATGCATGCGTCACTGGGTGAAGGGGGATAGCGCACGACCTCGGCAAACTGAAAACGGGCAACGAGGGCCTCAGCCGAGGGGTCGGCCAGAAAGCCGACCCGCAGTCGGGCCAGGACCGGGTCATCCCAAGACTGGGGCGAGCCAGTCGGATCTTCGGGGAACACCAGGACGTAAGTTTGGGCATAGGGGCGCACGTGCCTCCAGAGGTCCGGCAAGATGTCCTTCAGAGCGTCCAGAGACGCACAGTTTTCCTGAGACCAGCGCGCCCGGAGGGTAGGAAAATCACATAGGGTAGGCTCTCTTTCCCCCTGACCCGCTGACCATAGGAAAACGCCTATCAGCCCGGCAAAGACGCTCACGGGTTTAGGTAAGTACATGCCCATACCCCTTTCAGTATATCCGCCGTAGAGGCTTCCCGTCAACGGCCAGCGGAACCCGCAAGGTCCTCGACGTCGGACAGGCTCCGAAGGGTGTCCAGCAGGGGAGCGACGACGGACCGAACCGCTTCGACGGGTCGGTCCGGTCGGTCCAGGACAGCCTGAACGACGGCGCTTCCGACGATGACACCGTCGCACCAGTCGGCGATGGCCCGAACGTGCTCGGGTTTCGAGATGCCGAACCCGACGTAGACGGGCACGGGACTGACCGCTCGGAGCCGTTCGAGAAAAGACTGCAAGAGGGGGTCCAGCGCATCCCGGACGCCCGTCACGCCCAGGGTCGAGACGGCGTATACGAAACCCCGAGACCGCCGGGCGACGGCCGCCAGACGGTCATCGGACAAGTTGTTAGAAGCCAGTAAGACCAGGTCAAGACCCCGAGCTTCCAGCAAGGCGGCGACAGGTTCGGCCTCCTCCAGAGGAAGGTCCGGGACGATCCAGCCCGTCAGGCCCGCCTCGGCCGAGGCGGCGGCCGCCTGCTCGAGGCCCCGGCGGTAAAGGGGGTTCAGGTAAGTCATCAGGTAAAACCGCCGGTCGGGCCACCGCCGGCGGAGCCCGCCGAGGTCGTCCAAGAACTGCGTCAGCCGGGGCCGATTCCGCAGGGCCCAGGCGACGGCCTTCTGGATCGTCGGCCCGTCGGCGATGGGGTCCGAGAAGGGATAGCCGACCTCGACGGTCGGGACCCCCATCTCCAGGAGGGCCTCCAGGACGGCCAGCGACGTGGGTCCGTCGGGAAAGGCGTAGGGATAGTACACGACGAGTTGAACGGCGTGACCCCTACTCACCGGGTCCTTCTCCCAAAGACCAAGCCCGCAGTCCCCGCTCAGTCGAATCCGGTCCCAGGCCCCAGGTTCCGGATGCCTGGCACCTGGGACCCGATACCCGGCACCAGTCCGACGCCGAAGGCCGGATACCCAGCACCGAGGACCGAGCCCGGGTACCGGAGAACGCGCCCATCGGGTCGGCACCTCACCCGACCCCGTCGGAAGCCCCTGAAGGCGGGTTCATCGGGCGAATCTCCCCCACCTCATCGTCCTCTTGAAACCCTGATCCCAAGACAGTATCCAGGTCCTTGTCCCCCCGACCGGAGAGGTTGACGACGATGCAAGTATACCGCCGACGGACCTCCGGATGGGCCGCCAAAAAGCCGATGGCATGGGCCGGCTCAAGGGCCGGCAAGATACCCTCCAGCCGAGCCAGGAGGCGGAAACCCTCCAGCGCCTCCTCGTCGGTGCAAGCCTCGTACCGCACGCGACCCGTCCGGGCCAGATAGGCGTGCTCGGGTCCCACGCCCGGATAGTCGAGGCCGGCCGAGATGGAGTGGGTCGGCAGGACCTGACCGTCCTCGTCTTGAAGGAAGAGGCTCCGGGCTCCGTGGACGATGCCCTCCGTTCCCCGGAGGATACTCGCCGCATGTTGCCCCGTCTCGAGGCCGCGTCCGCCTGCCTCGACGCCGATCATGTCGACCGGGTCATCCAGGAAGGGGTAGAACAGGCCGATGGCGTTGGACCCGCCCCCGACGCAGGCGACCAGCAGGTCGGGGAGGCGGCCCTCGGCCAACAAGACCTGCTGACGGACTTCCCGACCGATGACGCTCTGAAAGTCCCGGACGATCTTTGGAAACGGATGCGGTCCGACGACGGACCCCAGGAGGTAGTGGGTCGTCCGGACGGAAGCGACCCAGTCCCGGAGGGCCTCGTTGATGGCGTCTTTCAATGTTTGGGTCCCCGACTCGACGATGCGGACTTCGGCACCCATGAGGCGCATCCGGAACACGTTCAGCCGCTGGCGCGCGGCGTCGACGGCCCCCATGTAGATAGAGCACTGGAGGCCCATCCGGGCGGCGACGGCGGCCGTGGCGACGCCATGCTGGCCGGCTCCCGTCTCGGCGATGACGCGCGTCTTGCGCATATAGCGGGTCAGCAGGATTTGACCGACGGTGTTGTTGATCTTATGGGCCCCCGTATGCAGGAGGTCTTCCCGTTTCAGGTAGATGCGGCTCCCCAGGTGCTGACTCAGGCGTTCGGCATAGTACAGGGGAGTCGGGCGACCGGCGTAAGTCGTCAGGAGCTCTTGAAGTGTCCGCTGGAAATCCGGATCGGTCCGACATCGTTCATAGGCGGCTTCCAGTTCCTCGAGGGCGGGTACCAGGATTTCCGGGACGAAGCGTCCGCCGAAGGGGCCGAAGTAACCATCGGCCGTCGGCAGTTCCGTAAACATGGAAGCGTCTCCGAGAGGCGAACTTGCCCTTTTCGTCCCCTCACTCTGCGCCCCAGCGACCCACGGGCCGATTTCCCCCTTCCGGCCCGATGACCCGAGCCCCCTTCATGATACGCCCCGCCCCGCTGTCGGGCCAACGGTCCACGGCCCGCACAGGACCCTGCAGACCTTGAGCCGGGACGCCTGGATAGGGACACGCTTGACCGGTCAGGAAGGGGCGCAGGTCGATGGGCGGCAGGTCGTAGCCCAGCCGGTCCCGCAGGAACCGAAGGAGGGCGTCGGCGATGATGGCATGGCCGATGGGCGACGGATGGTAAGGGTCGTGCCCGTAAAATCCCCCCAGGGGGTAGCTAAAATCGATACGGACCCCACCGATGGAGTAACCCCGAGTTCGGATGCGGTCGTACAGGCCGTACAGGTCAAACACGAGGACGTTGCCGGGATACTCGGCGGCGACACGCCGGATGACCTCGTTGTAACCCCGGACGTGGGCGTGGATGACAGCCTGCTCCTCGGGGTCCAAGATGGTGAAAGGGGGTAGGCCCCGGCCGTTGCCGCCGTAGGCGGCGGGAATGCCGTAGCCGGCCCGCAGATAGGGAATCGCCTGCTCCAACACGCAGGTTGAGGAATCCAGGGGCAAACCCTCCGGTCCGATAAGGGGGACCGGCCGACCCTGAGCGTCCCGGACCGGCTGGCCCGTCTGGGGATTCAGGACGTATGGCGGAATCAGGTGACACCGGGGTGTCCACGTCGGGTCGGGGACCGTCATCAGGACGAACCAGGTTTCCGGGCGGTAGACTCGACGCATAAAAGTTCGGAGACTCGCTTCGTAGATTCCCACCGGCGTCGGCGTCCAGCCCGGGACGACCGTCCCCAGAGCCAAGGGCAGACCGGCGTCGTTCGTCCCGACCCAGAAGGTCACAAGGCGAGCCGGCGCCCGCTGAAGTTGGTCCGCCACAGAGCCGGCCCCCCGGAGGACCCAGACGGAAGGGGGGAAGGCCGGGTCCTCGCCCCTCATCAGACCCTGCACGGCCAGGCCCGGAATCGCCAGGTTATTGAGGGGAGGTGGCACCTCGGGATTGACGAGGGTGCCCGTCCCGGGGTACTGGACCCACACGGGATAGGGCACCCATGTCCAGAGGCCACTGTAGCCGGGCCATCCCGGAAAGGAAACGCGGGGCATCGTGAATTCCGTAAAGGGCTGAAGTCCCGCCTGGCGGGCGATCAGGGCCGGGTACGCACAGGCCGAAAAACGGTCCATCCACGTCCCATGCATCCATCCGGCCGTGATGCTGTCTCCGACGGCATAGGTGTGGGCCAGTAAGTCTCGCACATCCGGCCGTGCCGGATAGACCGGCCCGACGGCCCCCAAAACCCCTATCCACCCGATCGTGGCGACCCATCGCACGTACATGACACCCATTCCGGAATCTCCGCGCGGATTTTCGAGGCCGTCCCTCCCGAGCGTCTCACTTCCGGACCAGCTTCCAGGCGCCCGGAAGCAGGACGGACGCCAGGAAGACTTTCAGGAGGTCTCCCGGGATGAACGGAAACAGACCCATCGAGAGGACATGGGTAGGCCCCACAAACCGGGCCAGCCAGGGGAGACCGAAGAGGTAAAGGATGCCATTGCCGGCCAGCATCGCCAAGATGGCTGTCATCGGCCGCCGGTCCCAGCCCCGTTCGGCCAGCCAGCCCGTCACGTAAGCCGCCCCGATGAAGCCGACGAGGTAGCCCCCCGTCGGTCCCAACAGACGGCCGACCCCGGCGGTTCCGCCGGCAAATACGGGGAGCCCCACCAGGCCCTCAGTCAGGTAAGCTAACATGCTGAGGGCACCCCGGCGAGCCCCCAGGACGGCGCCGACCAACAGGACGGCCAGCGTCTGACCCGTAATGGGGACCGGCGTGAAGGGGAGCGGGATGGCGACTTGAGCCATCAGGGCCGTGAAGAGGCTTCCGCCCACGACCAGCAAGGCTTCCAGGCCGACTCGCCGGGCCACGTTCTCCCGGCGATCCAAGTCGGTCACCCATACTTCGGCCAGGACCATCGAGCCACTCCTCGAATCGGGAGGTAGTGTTCCAACGATAACGGATACAGCCCTTCAGGGCAATCGGCAATACGGCAATAGGGCAATAAGGCAGTAAGGCAATCCGGCAGTAGGGCAGTACGGCAATACGGATGTGGGAAGAGCGCAGGGGTGCCAGGTACCGGGTAACCGGAATCCGAGCCATTTTCATCCTGCATCGTGCATCCTGTATCCTGCATCCTGCATCCACGTCTTAACAGAGTATGAGTCATGCGAGTCCCCTTCTTGGACCTCACGGCCCAATACCGAGCACTCCGATCGGAAATCTGGGGAGCTCTGGACCGGGTCTTGGAACGGGGCCGGTTCATCCTCGGACCGGAGGTCGAGGCCTTCGAGGCCGAATTTGCGGCTTACCTGGGCGTACCCTACGCCGTCGGCGTCGCCTCCGGCACGGACGGCTTGACCCTGGCCCTCCAGGCACTGGGCATCGGCCCGGGTGACGAGGTCATTACGGTGTCCCACACGGCCGTGGCGACCGTCACCGGCATCGAGCGGGCCGGTGCCCGCCCCGTCCTCGTCGACATCGACCCGACGACCTGGACGATCGACCCGGCGGCCGTCCGGGCGGCCATCACCGATCGTACCCGAGCCGTCGTGGTCGTGCACCTTTACGGGAATCCCGCCGACCTCGATACAATCCAGGCAATTTGTCAGTCCCACGGACTGTACTTGGTCGAAGACGCCTGCCAAGCCCACGGAGCTCGCTATCGGCACCGGCGGGTCGGAACCATCGGTCATGTGGGCGTGTTCAGCTTCTACCCGACCAAGAACCTGGGCGGTTATGGGGACGGCGGCATGGTCGTGACGGCCGACCCGACGGTTGCCGAACGCCTGCGGCGTCTGCGAGAGTACGGATGGCGTCAACGGTTCGTCTCCGAGGAAGTCGGTACCAACTCCCGACTGGACGAAATTCAGGCCGCCTGTCTGCGGGTCAAGCTCCCCCACCTGGACGAGTGGAACGAGCGCCGTCGGTCGCTGGCCAGCCTATACCGGGAGGCCCTCCGGGACACGCCCGTCCGGTTTCAGGGGGTCTTGCCCGGGGCCGAACCCGTGTACCACCTCTTCGTGATTCAGGCCCCGGACCGAGATGGCCTCCAGGCATTTCTGACCGAACATGGCATCGGCACGATGGTCCATTATCCCCAGGCTGTTCACCAACAGCCGGCTTACCGACGTCTGGGAGGCTCCGCCTTGCCCGTCACGGAGCGTATCGTTCGCGAGGTCCTCTCCCTACCGTTGTACCCGGAGCTATCCGAGACGGCCGTCGAATACGTGGCCGACCGTGTCCGGGCCTTCTACCGGAGATAACCGACGGCCTCTCGATGAGGCGGCGGCGCGACCGGTCGGCAGAAGACGACGATGGTCGGCGAGACGAACTCCGGCTCCGGATTCAGGGGGAGCCATTCCAGGATTTTCTTCCACGAGTAGGGCCGGAACATCAGCGTCAGGGGCGGTCGTATCCACGGATGCCGGTAGAATATCTGGCACGGCCGGTAAGGATGAGGGTCTTCAAAGAGACGTTGCACGGCCGTCTGCTCCTCGGGAGAGCGGACCCCGGTAAAGAAGCGGGCAAAACTGAATTGGCTCAGGATGACATAGGTCGGGCCGTCCCCCCGATTCCAGAATTCGGCTAAAGGGTGAAATGTATCGTACATCTCCAGGACAAAGTCCGGCCGGAGCTTCGGGAGGTACGACTTCAGATGGAAGGCGGCCACCCATGTACCCGCCGGCAGACGCTGAAACCAGGCCGTCGCCTGGGCCCGGGTATCGTGCAGGAACATCCAGTCCGTCATGACGGCAAAGCCCAGCGTGTACAGTACGGCCGCCGCGACCCCGGCCCGAAGCCAGGGCTGGCCCCGACGGGCTTGCCACATGCGGTCGATCAGGGTCCCGGCCAGCACGTTCAGGGCCGGGACGATGGGCAGGATGTACCGGGCCGGCGGATAAATCCGGAAGGTCCCGACGTACAGGAAATAAGGCACGATCCACGCATACAGCAGGACCCGAGACCGAGCCTCCGAGTCCCACCGTCGGGGGAAGCCGAAGACGGCACCCCCTATGCTCAGCAGAAACAGGGGCAGGCCCTGATTGTGGATGAGGTTCAGCAGGTGCTGGGGCCAAGAAAAACGCAGGGGCTGACCCCCTTCCTCCGTCATGGCGAACCGATATTGGTACAGGACGCCGTGGTCCCAAAACCCCCGAAACTCTTGCAGGGCAAAAGGTGTCCCGGCCAGAAAAGCCCCGACCCAGAGACCCAGAGTCGCGACCCCTCCGGCCGCCCACCGGAGGGCCCACCTCTTCCATGACGGCCGAACCCCGTCCGGACCCGGCGTCCAGGCCAAGAACGTCAGGGCCGTGACGATCGGGGCCACCAGGGCGGCCATGTTGTACAGCGTCGAGGCCGCCAGACCGGCGACGAGGACCCCGATCCCGAAAAGCACCCACCGGGACGACTGGACCGCTCGGACCAAAAGGTAGAGGCTCAGGATCGCCAGGCTGATGGCCGGCACGTGGGGTACGGCAAAGTGGCCGAACGTGATCAGCCCGGAGGTCAAGGCCGTCAGCAGGGCCGCCCAGAGACCGGCCGTCGGGCCCCAGAGGGCCCGTCCGAGGAGAAATACCCACAGGACCAGCAAGACGCCGAAGACGACGCTGGGAAGCCGGGCCAGGATGCGGGCCTTGGCAAAAAAGCCCGCATCGTCGTTCCGAAGCGCGTCCGCGATCCGGGACGCCGTCGAAAACCTTACGTGCGGGGCCAGCGCTCCCAGGATCATGTAAAGGTGAAAGGACGGGTACTGAAACCACTGGGGATTCAGCGTCTGGCCCCAGATCATGCGGAGAGCGATCTCGTCCAGTTCATCGGGCTCCCACCGGGTCTCCAGGCCCAGCCCCGGCCGGGTCGACCACGTCAGGCCGATTCCGTGAAGGCCCCAGGAGAGGATCAAGATACATCCGAGGGCCAAGCCGTGGGTCCACCTCCCCTTCAGGGTCATCGGGGTCACTCCGTCCCTATGCCTTGCGCCGCCGGTCCCACACTTCCGGATTGACCAGGTGCGGGGGACGCTGGCCGTTCATGACGGCCAGGATATTGGCCGCCGCCAGCTCGGCCATCTTGGCCCGTGTCTCAAGGGACGCGCTCCCGATGTGGGGCACGATCACGATGTTGTCCAGCTCGGCCATGCCCGGCGTCAGGGCCGGCTCATGCTCGAAGACGTCTAAGGCCGCATAGGCGATGCGCCGCTCCCGCAGGGCTTCGACGAGGGCCGCCTCGTCGATAACGGCACCCCGAGACGTGTTGACGAGGATGGCCGTCGGCTTCATCCGCCGGAAGACTTCGGCGTTGAACATGTGGCGGGTTTCCGGCGTCAGGGGCGTGTGAATCGAAATGAAGTCCGACTCCCGAACGAGCGTATCGAAGTCCACGTATGTCACGCCCAGTTCCCGCTCGACCTCCGGCGGTGGACGGTAGGTGTCATAGTACAGGACCCGCATCTGAAAGCCCCGGGCCCGTCGGGCGACGGCCTGCCCGATGCGGCCGAGGCCGACGATGCCCAGCGTCTTGCCGTGGACGTCCCAGCCCAGCAGGAGCATGGGGTCCCAGCCCTCGTAAAGACCGGCCCGGGTGAAACGGTCGGCCTCGACGATGCGCCGGGCCGCCGCCATCAGGAGGGCCCACGCCAGGTCGGCCGTCGTCTCCGTCAGGACCCCCGGCGTGTTCGTAACGACGATCCCCTGCTGGGTCGCGTAGGCCACGTCGATGTTGTCGAAGCCGACGGCGTAGTTGCTGATGACCTTCAAGCGGGGTCCGGCGGCGTCGATGACGGACCGGTCGATGGGGTCCGTCAGTAGGCACAGGATCGCGTCCTTGTCGCGCACGCCGGCCACGATTTCTTCACGGGTGGGAATTTTCCGGTTTTCCCGAAGCGTCACGCGGCAGTGCGCCCGGAGTAGCGAGAGACCCGGTTCAGGAATCGGCCGGGTCACGAAAACCTCCCATGTCATGGTCATGGCCTCCGCGTCTGAGGAAAGTTCCCCGCACCGAGGGGGCCATTATCCTACCAGAGTCGTTCACCTCGGCCCAAGCATCGGGACAGCAGTCAGGCAGTGAACAATACCGCAGTAAGGCAATAAGGCAATAGGGCAATAAGGCAGTAAGGCAGGTGCGGAACTCCATGGACTCGGATCTATCATCCGTCATGACTTAAGCACCCCTGGTCTGTTCAGATTTGAGATGTGGGAATTGAGCATGGGTGCCAGGTGCCAGGTTCCGGGTACCCGGGATCCGGGTCCGTTTCTATCCTGCATCCTGTATCCTGTATCCTGCATCCTGTAGCCTGTACCCCCACATTCATTCTGGAGGGAACGATGGAACGGGTGCCCCAGGTGCGAATCGGTGATTGGTTTAACGAGGCCTGGAAGCTCATTCAACCCGTATGGTTGGAGTATGTCCTGGCCACCGTCGTATACGTCCTGGTGATGACGCTCGCCGGCCTGTGCCTGATCCCACTCCTCATCGTCGGCGGCCCGCTGACCGGGGGCCTGTACGTGTACCTGGCCAAGCGGCTCCTCGGTCAACCCGCCCAGGTCGGCGACATCTTCAAGGGCTTTCGGCGATTCGGGGACTCGACCGTCCTCTTTCTGGCCGTGGCCCTATTCCCGGTCCTGGTCCTGGGTCTGTTGATGCTGACGTACATCCTCCCTCTTCTGGGGGCCTTCGAGCCGACGGGTGTCCTGGCGACGCTCTTGAGTATCGGAGCTTGCTTTCTGTGGTGCCTGAGCTTCCTGTTCTTACTCGTCTATCCGGTCGTTACCCAGACGTTCCTCGTCTTTGCAATGCCCCTCGTCATGTTCCGAGGCATGAAGGCGATGGACGCCATCCGGACCAGCATCCGCATAGTGCGGCCCCAATTCTTAAACTTCCTGCTCCTGACCCTGGCCGGCTTCCTCCTCATCGGGGCGGCCAGCTCGATCGGAACCCTACTCCTGTGCGTGGGGTACTTTGTCCTGACCCCCCTGGCGATAGCCGTGTTTACCACGATGCAACTCCTGGCTTACCGGGACTTCATCGGCCTGACGGAACAGGACCTAACCCTCTATGCGGGATAACGACCGACCCTGTCACCGAACGGGTCGGAAGCCGGCCAAGTCCCGGATGCTCCCGACCCGATCGGCGGGCGGTCGGAAGACGGCCTCGACCCGGAGCCCGACCCGCAGGGAGACGCCTTCGTCCTGCAGGTCGTGAACCAGTAGGGCGTCGGCCCCGTCGAGGCGGACGAGGCCTATGAGGCGCGGCGGGGATAAAGGCCGTCCGTCGGGGTCCACGTGGACTCGGGTCCAGGCCATCAGGGTGCCCTGGGGTCCGACTTCGACCCAGGCGTCCTCCCCCAAAGGACCGAGGCACCGCTCACAGAAGAGCCGAGCGGGGACATACGTGTACCGACAGCGAACACAGCGGGTTCCGTAAATGCGACCGGCCTGGAGTTCCCGAAGCCACCGCTCCCCGGCGACTCCAGCCGTGTAGACGCCCTCGAGCTGGATCGTGCCCCGCCAGCTCCGGACTTCATGGAGATGAGGAATGCGCTCCTTCAAGGGCATGACGGGCCTCCTCAAGGCTGAACAGGCCGGAAGTACAGAATGTCGGTGATGGCTCCCTCCCGCTCATGGGGCGGTTTCCAAACGGCTTGAACCCGTAGACCGACCTGGACGCGACGGAGGATCTCGTCCATGGTCTGGCCGACCTCGCCGATCTTGTGGAGGATCCCCATGCCGGGTGAAGCCCCGTCGAGGGCAATGACGGCCGGGACTTCCGGGACCTCCAAACGGCGCATGTCCCACGAGACCGTGCAGACCGAAAAGGTCAGGACCGTCCCGGTGTCCTGGAGGGGAACCCACTCGTCGGTCGGGCGGAAGCACTGTTCGCAGAACATCCGGGGTGGGACCATGACCCGCCGACAGACTCGGCACCGGCGGCCGACGATACGCCCGGCCTTCAGCTCGGCCAGGAATCGCCCGACGGCCACGCCGGCGTCCCAGGCGTATTCACCCCGAATCGGACTCCACGTCGTCCGGACCCGGCCCTCCTCAAAGTCCTCTTGCTTCAGGCCCGTCGTGGGATAGACCCAACGCTCCATCGGCTTGCCTCCAGGGGTGACAAGGTAACCCAGGGACGGGGTGACGAGGTAAAGAAGAGCGATGGAAGAGGACAGAAAGAGTTCTCCATCGTCCACCCTCTGCCATTATCACCCCGTCACTCCGTCACTTCATCACTTCGTCACTTTTTTATATACCCAAAATAATCACCGTCCCGACCTGCATGAGGTCGCCCCAGGCCTGCGCCAAGCCCCGTCGGGGCTGACCGGGAACCTGACGGGGGCCGGCTTCCCCCCGGAGTTGCCAGAAAATCTCGGCGACCTTCATGAGGCCCGCCGCGGCAATGGGGTTGCCGACGCCCAGGAGCCCGCCCGAAGGCGTCACCGGCATGTCCCCGTCCCGATTCGTGACGCCCAGGGCGACGAGTTCGGCGGCCTTCCCTCGGTCGGCCAGGAGCAGGCCCTCCAGATGATGGAGTTCCTTGTAGTCGAAGGGATCGTAAGGTTCGACGATGTGGATCTCCTTGCGGGGTTCCCGAATGCCGGCCATCGCGTAGGCCTTGCGGGCGGCTTCCTCGACGTACGTCGGGTACGAAAGGTCCCGGTTTGTCCAGTACTGCGTGTCCAGTGACCAGCCGACCCCCTCGACCCAGACGGGCTTGTTCGTCACCCGCCGGGCCACGTGGTCGGCGGCCATCACGATGGCGACGGCCCCATCGCTGACCGGCGAGACGTCCAGACGCTGGACCGGCCAGGCCAGCACTTCGGAATTTAGGACATCCTCGACGGTGATGTCCGGATCGGCCAACTGGGCCGCCGGATGGCCGACGGCATTCCGCTTGTTTTTGACGGCGACCCGGGCGATGTCCCGCTTGGTGAGGCCGTACCGGGTCATGTAGGCGTTCATCTCCAGGGCGAAGATCCACAAGAGGTTCGGGCCCAGGGGGCGCTCCAGCGTATGGTCGAAGATGTAGTTGAAAGCGGCCTGGGGATGGGGATGACAAGAAGACATCTTTTCCTCGCAGACGACCAGGACCGTGTCAAACAGGCCGCTGGCGATGTGGTACCATCCCTGGATGGCCGCAAAGACACCCGTGCCGCCGCCCACGTAACCCCGGATCGTGGGTTTCCCCCACGCGCCGGCCCCAGGGCTCAGGTACTCGACCTTCATGTGGACCCCGTCGAAGGCATCGGGGGCCGACCCCAGGACTACGGCGTCGATCTGGTCGAGCGTCATCTCACACGAGGCCAACGCCTTGTGAGCGGCCTCCCAAGCCAGCTCGGGTCCCGTCTCCAGGGCCCGACGGACGAATTTAGTCATCCCGGCACCGACGATCGCGACCCGTCGTCCGGCCATCGCATATACCTCGCCGACGAATAGCAATAGGCTAAGGCAATAAGGCAATAAGGCAGTAAGGCAATAAGGCAGTAAGGCTGGATAGCGAGGACCTGGGGGCTAGACCCCGTAGACCCCATCATCAGTTATAAACTGCCTTGTTAAGGTTCGAGCTGTGGGAATTGAGCATGGGTGCCAGGTACCAGGTATCCGGTTCCGGGTGCCCGGTACCGGGTGCCTGTCTTCGAAAACTCCCACATGGGGTATACACCCCCATTTGCCGTACTGCCGTACTGCCCGATTGCCTTGCGGCCGTACGGGATGCCGTCGGCCGTGCATCATCGGCTCAAGACGGCCACGGCTCCCGTGGTCGTCGGGAGACCCCGCCAAGAGGCGACGAGGGCCACGTGAGCGTTCGGGACCTGGCGGGGTCCGGCCTCGCCCCGAAGCTGAAGGACTGCCTCCAAGAGCCGGGCCAGACCGGAAGCGTCCAGGAGATGGCCCTCTCCCAAGCAACCCCCGGAGGGATTCACCGGGAGCTCGCCCCCGATTTCCGTCGCCCCCTCGGCCGTCCACCATCCGGCCTCCCCTGGTCGGCACAGGCCAAGGGCCTCCAGATGCTGAAGCTCCTTGTAAGCGAACGTGTCGTCGACCTCGACGAGGTCGAAGGCCCGCCGGGGATTGCGGATACCGGCTTGCTGATAGGCCTGTTCGGCGGCCCGTCGGAGGTAAGACGCCCCGACCCAATCCCGGTTTTCCAGGGTGTAAGAGTCTGTAGCCCATCCGATCCCCCGGACCCAGACCGGCCGGTCTGTCAGGGTCCGGGCGACGTCGCCCCGGGCGAGGACGAAGACGACACAGCCGTCGGCCGGTTCGGCCGCCATCGCTCGCGTGAGGGGCTCGGCCAGGGGTTCGCTGTTCAGCACGTCTTCCAGCGAAAGGTCGGCCGGAAAGGCGGCCCGGGGGTTGCGGAGGGCATTCCGGCGGTTTTTAACGACCACGCGGGCGACATGCTCGATGGGCGTCTGGGTGACTTCCAGGTAGCGACAGCACTCCAGGCCGGCGATGCAAATGGGATGGACTTCCAGGGGGCGCTGAAAGACGGGGTCGAGGGCCAGAGTCATAATCCGGGCTAAATTGAGGATATTGCTGGCCTTGCTATGGGACTCGACGGCCACGATGCGGGCCGCCCCGGCGGCAATCTGCATGACCCCAGCCGCCAGGGCCTGGAGGCCGTCGCCGGCGATCGTGTGCACGGACCGGAGGACGGCCCCCATCGGGTCGGGGACATACTCGTCGCTAATCGCGATGCCCTCGTGGAAGTCTTCCTCCGCCGTGACCAGACCGTCGAGGTCCCGCCGGGGGTCGATACCGGCGTCGGTGTAAGCCTTCGCCGCGGCTTCGAACATCATCTCCCGAAAGGAGAGGTCGGGCGAGATGGACCGAAAGCCGCTCCAGCCGGCCCCCACGATGGCTACTTCCGTAGTCAAGCGCCTCATTTTGAACCCCCCCTGGGCAGGTTAGGCCGACTCACCGACTCCTGCCTGTTGCCGTCGGGCTTCCTCGATGACCCGCTGGGCGATATGGGGCGGGACCTCATCGTAATGAGAAAACTCCATCTCGAAGTAGCCCCGGCCGCCCGTCAGGGACGTGACGGCCGCCGCATAGTTGATGAGCTCGGCCATCGGCACGTAAGCCCGGACGACCTGTAGGGTCCCGGCCCGGTCGATGCCCAGAATGCGGGCTCGCCGTCCGTTGAGGTCGCCCATGACATCGCCCAGGTGCTCCTCGGGCGTATAGACGGCCACTTTCATGATGGGCTCCAGGAGGACGGGATTCGCCTTCTCCATGGCGTGCTTGAAGGCGATGGAGGCCGCAATCTTGAAGGCCAGGTCCGAGGAGTCGACCTCGTGGTACTTGCCGTCAAACAACGTGACCTTGAAGTCGACGACGGGGTAGCCAGCCAGGACCCCATGCTGACGGGCCTCCTGGATGCCCTTCTCGACGGCCGGAATGTACTGCTTCGGGATAGCTCCGCCGAAGATGGTCTCCTGAAATTCGAAGTCGGCCCCCCGTGGCAGAGGCTCGATCCGGATGAAGCAGACGCCGTACTGGCCCCGACCGCCGGACTGCTTGATATAGCGGCCTTCGGCCTCGGCTGTCCCCTTGATCGTCTCCCGGTAGGGGATCTTGGGCTGGCGGAGCTCGACCTCGACACCGAACTTCCGCTTCAGTCGCTCGATGGCGACCTGAATATGAAGCTGGCCCGAACCGCTGATGAGGAGTTCCTTCGTCTGGGGGTCCCGGTCGATGTGGAGCATCGGGTCCTCGTCCTGAAGTCGCTGGAGGGCGGCGCTGAGCTTGTCCTCGTCGGCCTTGCCCTTTGGCGACACGGCGTAAAAGACCGTCGGCTTGCCGTAATCGACGGGCCGGAAGCGAATCCGTCGGGCCGGGTCGCACAGGGTGTCGCCCGTCCGAGTGTCCTTCAGCTTCGTCAGGGCGACCAAGTCCCCCGCATGAAGCTCCGGGACCGTCTTCAACTGCTTGCCCATCATGACCTGGAGAGCCCCGACCTTCTCCTCATGGCCCCGGACGGTATTGACCAGCGTCGTGTCGGGCCGAAGGATACCGGTATACAGCCGAGCCACGTTGATGCGACCCATGTAGGGGTCCGAAATCGTCTTGAAGACAAAAAGGCTTGTGGGGTCCGAGTCCCGCACGACCACCGAGACCGTCTGGCCGTCGGCGTCGAGGGCCTCGACGGGGCCCCGTTGGGTGGGATCGGGGAACCAGGTGACGATGGCGTCCAGCAGGTTCGCCAAGCCGATATTCAGTTCCGCCGAGACGCAAAAGACGGGTGCGATCAGGCCCTGGGCGAAAGCCGTCCGGAGACCCCGTAGGAAGTCCTCCGGCCGCAGGTCGCCCGTCTCAAAGTATTGGTTCATCAGCTCCTCGTCGTTTTCGGCGACGAGTTCGATGAGCTTTTCCCGAAACGAATCGACGGTCTCTTGAAGGTCCTCCGGGATGGGACGGGTCTGGGGCCGACCGGACCCGCGAGGTTCGTAGGTATAAGCCGTCCGGGTGATGAGGTCGACCACGCCGCGAAAATCGGCTTCCTGACCGATGGGAATCTGGAGGGGCACGACTTCTCGACCGAAGACCTTCTGGGTCTGCTCCAAAGCCCGGGCGAAGTCGGCCCGTTCTCGGTCCATCTTGTTTAAGACGACGGCCCGGGGGACGCCAAAGCTCCGGGCAAATTCCCAGACCTTCTCGGTGATCACCTCGGGGCCGACGGTAGCGTCGATGACGACAAGGGCGGCGTCGGCCACGTGCAGGGCGCCCTTGGCCTCAAAGATGAAGGGGCCGTATCCGGGCGTGTCTAACAGGTTGACCTTCGTCTTCTTCCATTCCAGATGGGCCAGGGCCGTGTAGAAGCTCCGCCGGTGCTCGATCTCTTCGTCCGTGAAATCGGTGACGGCATGGCCTTCATCGACCCGACCGAGTCGCTCCGTGGCCCCGGCCGTATACAGGAGACAGCTCGTGACGGAGGTCTTCCCCGTCGCCCCGTGACCGACGACGGCGACGTTGCGGATGCGATCGGTCGTATACACGGTCATGGCCTGCCTCCGTGGGGATCCGAAGGCCACCCCCGGGCCCATTATAGAATCGACTCCCCCAAAGGGCCAACGCCGGGAGCTCCCCCATCCCTCACGTGAAATCCCGCCGTTGAAAGAGGAGGACCGCCAGCAGGAGCATGACGGCCGTATACAGGCCCGCCGCCACCGTGATGCTCAGCAGGTAGCCCGGCGGCAGGGCCACGCCGTGAATGGCGTAAGCGTCCAGGTTCATGCGGTCTAAATTCGGAAGGCCGTAGTACACAGCCTTGACCAAGCGGGCCAGACCGGGACTCTTCTTTTGAACGACGTCGGCCAAAGCCAGCAGGCTCCGACTGCCCCGGCCGATGACCCACACGCTGAGCGTGAACAGGCCGCTCAGGATAGGCGTCGTCCAGGTCGAGAACATCGTGGCCACGGCCGTCACGACGAGGACCTCCAGGAAGGTCCCGTAGAGGGCCACGAGCAGACGGGGATTCCACCGCCCGAGCAGGCCCAGGTAGACCGTCAGAAGAGCCGTCATCGCGACGTGGATGACCAGGAGCGTCAGGACAAGGCCGAGGTACTTCCCCAGCAGGAAGCGGTCCCGCGTGATAGGCTTCGTCAGGATCAGGTACAGCGTCCGCTTGTCGATCTCCTTGTACACCAGCTCGATGCCTACAAAGACGGCGATCAGGATGTCCAGCAGGGTGACGACCGTCAGACCCAGGTCCTGCATGACCTTCATCTCATCACCGACGGTCAAGAGGCCGGCGATGCGGGACAGCAGGACGATGACGACTCCAAAGAACAGAAGGAGGTACAGGACTCGATTCCGCACGGCTTCTCGAAACGTGACGACGACGACCGGTCCCATGAGTCTCGCTCCTACCTGGCCTGTACCAGTGTCATGAAGAGGTCTTCCAGGCTCCGCTTCTGGGGCGTGACGGCCACGACCCGCCATCCGTTCGTGTGGGCGACGTCCATGACGGCCGACAGGTCGGCCGGCTGGGTCCACAGGTAGACCTGCCGGTCTTGCCGGGACAAAATCTGAGCAGGTCCCAGGGAAGCCGTCTCCGGGACGCCCTCCAGGGTGACCTCGTAGCCCTCAATGCTGGACCCGATGAGTTCCCCGACGGTGCCTTCGGCGATGATCCGGCCCTGAAAGATGATGCCGACCCGGTCGCACAGGACCTCGGCGTCGTGCAGGATATGAGAGCTGAAAAAGATGGTCTTCTGGCCTCGCAAAGACCGCAGGAGCTCCCGCATCTCCCATCGGCCGACGGGGTCCAGACCCGACATGGGTTCGTCTAAGATCAGGACCTCCGGGTCACCGATCAGGGCCTGGGCGAGGCCGATTCGCTGGAGCATCCCACGGGAGAGCTGGCGGATGCGCTTCTTGACGTGTTCGGTCATCTTGACCCGTTCGAGATACTCCTCGATGCGGCGTCGCCGCTCGGCCTTCGGGATGCCATACAGCGAGGCGTGGAAGTCCAGGAACTCCCAGACCGTCAGGTAGTCATAGAAGTAGGGATTCTCCGGCATGAAGCCGATCCGCCGGCGGACGTCGGGGTCGTCCGGTGTCCCGCCCAGGACCCTCAGGCGGCCCCGGTCCGGACGGATCAAGCCGACGAGGGCCTTCAGGGTCGTCGTCTTGCCGGCCCCATTGGGACCCAGAAAGCCGTAGATCTCCCCCCTTCGGACCGTCAGCGACACGTCCCGAACGGCCGGGACCCGTCGGAGGAAGAAACCCATGCGGTAGCTCTTCGAGAAGTGCTCGATGACGATCGCTTCGCCCTCGGAAAGCGCCGACGTCATCACAGGTCCTCCAGGCGAACGACGTCCCGAAATTCCAGGTAACGGCGCCAGACCTCGGACCACGTCAGGGTCGCCAGGCGGCGGACCGAGAAGTCCTCGACCGTGAAGGATGCTACGACGTTGCCCAAGACGAGAGCCTTCCGGACACGGGTCGGCTCCCGGAGTAGAGCCCCCAGGAAACCGCCGGCAAAGGAGTCGCCAGCCCCCGTCGTGTCGACGACATCTTCCAGGGGATAGGCCGGGATCGCAAATACGCTGGCGTCTTGAAACAGAAGCGCCCCGTAACCGCCCCGCTTGATGATCAGGTCAAAGGAACCCCACCGCCGGATGGCCTGGGCGGCCCGCACCACATTATGGTCCCCTGCCAGTAGGCGAGCCTCGCCCTCGTTGATCAGCACACAGTCGACCCGTTCGAGGACCCGCAGGAGTGCCGGCCGGGTGTGCTCGATCCAGAAGTCCCGGGTGTCACAGGCCACCAGCCGGGGCCGTCGTTCCAGTCGATCCAGGACCCGGAGTTGAAGCTCAGGGTCGATGGCGGCTAAGAACAGGACCTCCGGGGCCCGATAGGTCGGGGGGAGAACCGGGTCGAACTGGGTCAGCACGTTCAGGCGCGTCTCCAGGGTATGGGCCTCGTCGAGGGCCCCGTGGTACTCGCCGACCCACCGGAAAGACTCGCCCGGATAGGTTTGGAGGCCGGTGATGTCCACCCCGCGGTCGACCAGGAGCTGTCGGTCCTCATCCCGAAAGTCCTCACCGACGGCGGCGACGAGGCCCACCCGGGTGAACAGGGCGGCGGCCAGCGAAAAGTAGGTCGCCGATCCGCCCAGGGCCTCGGAGACCGCCCCCATCGGCGTCCGAATCGTATCGTAGGCGACGGTCCCGACGACGACCAGGGGGGTGGGATCCATCGGAACGACCTCCTGCTACTGGATTGGCCTTCTTGAAAAAGCTCTAAGGTTCTCCACGGTAGAACCCACCCATCGCATCCGAGCTCCTTATCGTCGCTCCGTCACTTCGTCACTCCGTCACCCCATCACTTTTTTATCAGGTGTGACTGTTCAAATACCGTCATACTTCTTCAATCAGTCTATTGTGAATTTTTTAAATATCTTATTATTCGACCCGGCCCTCCGGGGATTCGGTCCACTCTTCGGGCGACCCGATCAGGGCCTGGGCGAACTCCCGGGGCGAAAAGGGGACCAGGTCCGCCAGCTGTTCTCCGACGCCCAAAAAGCGCACGGGAAGCTTCAACTGGTCGACGATAGAGAGGACGGCCCCGCCCTTGGCCGTTCCGTCCAGCTTCGTCAGGATGACGCCCGTCAGGGGCGTGACCTCCCGGAAGATGCGGGCCTGCTGAAGGGCATTCTGGCCCATCGTAGCGTCCAGCACCAGAAACGTCTCGTGGGGGGCCCCCTCGACCTGCTGGCGGGCAATGCGGGTCAGCTTCTCCAGCTCCCGCATGAGGTTTACCTTCGTATGCAGGCGGCCGGCCGTATCGACGAGGAGGACGTCGAGTTTTCGGGCCTTCAACGCCTGAAGGGCATCAAACAGGACGGCGCCCGGGTCGCCGCCCGGTTGATGGGCGATGACGGGCACACCGAGCCGCTCGGCCCAGATGGCCAGCTGGTCGATGGCCGCCGCCCGGAAGGTATCGGCCGCACACAGCAGGACGGACCGGCCCTGGCCCTTCAGGAAATACGCCATTTTGGCGATGGTCGTCGTCTTCCCCGTCCCGTTGACACCGACGAAGAAGTACACGTGCGGACCGGCATCGGCCGAGGTCTCGAACGGTACCGTCAGCCGCTCCGTGAGGACGTCGACGAGAACCGGCAAGACCTGCTGGGGCTCCCGGATGAGGGCTCGCTCAGCCCGCCGACGGGTCTCCCGCACGATGGTCTCGGCCAGCTCGTAGTGGACGTCAGCCGTGATCAGGACCTCGGTGAGCTGGTCCCAGAAGGATTCGTCGATCAGGCGACCCGTCAACAGCAAGACGAGGTGGTCCCGGAGACGGGCCTGCGTCTTCTGAAGCCCCTGCCGAAGCCGCTGGAAAATGCCCATCCGGTTCGCCTCCCCTCAGAAACGGGTCGGGAACGCATTATAGGACGCCTCCCGCTCGGGGGACAACCCGCTCGGCCGACGCAAAAGGCCCCTTCGGGCCATGGACTTGCATCTCGCACCGGGCGTCCTGTATCTTGCCCCGAGCCCCTTGGGGAGGCCTGCCGTGCCCATCTATGAGTACGTATGTCAGGATTGCCGCCGCCGGGTCAGCCTCTTCTGGTGGACGGCCCGGCAGGCCGAAACGGAGACGGCCCGGTGCCCCCGTTGCGGCCGGACACGCCTCGTCCGCATCCCCTCCCGAGTTGCCTTCCTCCGCTCCGAAGAAGATCGCCTCGAGTCCCTACTGGACCCGTCTCACCTGGGAGACATCGACGAGGACGACCCCCGGAGCGTCGCCCGCTGGATGAAGCGGGTGGGCCGGGAACTCGGTGATGAGCTTGGCGAGGACTGGGACGAAATGGTCGAGCAGATCGAAGCGGAGGGTGAGGCTCCTGGAGAGGCCGGAGAGAGTGACGCGGGACGGAGTCCATCGCTCGGTTCAGCTATGGATGCAGGATAGGAATGACTCGGATTCCGGTTACCTATGCAGGGCGGACCGGACCCGCTCGAGGATGGCCGGGTCGGCCGGAAGGAGGCCGACCTTGGGAAGCCGCTCCAGGAGGACCATCCAGCGGCGGTCCTGCCGGAGGACGGGGATCAGGATGGGCAAGGCCTCGTCGAGACGGCCAACACCGATGAGGCCGACGGCGTGCCAGAAGCGCATCTCCAGGTTGTCCGGGGCCAAGGCCTCGGCGGCTCCGTATTCCCGCATGGCCGTCGCCATGTCGTTCTTCTCCAGGGCGGCGTCTCCCGCATTCATGTGGGCATAAGCCCGGTGCAAGGTGATGAGCCGCCGAAGCTCCCTCAACGGCTCGGGGTGGTCCTCGACCCGGAGCTCCATCACGACGTTCTGCCACCACGGACCTTCGGGACGGACCCGCACGATCTTGATGGCCGCCGACTGACGACCCCGTAAGTCCCCGCCCTCGGCTTCGGCCGCCTCAAGGGCCGCCATCATCCGCTCTGCCAGGTCACCCTTGGTCGTCTCGAAGGCCCGGGCCATCGCCGGCCAGACGGTGGCCTTGAGCATCAGGTTCGCCTGGACGGCATAGTTCCGACCGACCTGATGGCCCGCCTCGGGGATACAGCGGCTCCCCGTATGAGCGGCGACGTTCCCCCGAGCGTCCAGGATGGCGACCTGCCGGACCTCTCGACCCTCGTCGACCCGGAGGAGCGCCTGCAGGGCTTCCGAGGCCGTCTTACCGCCCCGCAGGAGCTCCAGACCGAGGGGGCCATAAGAGACGTCGACCAGCGATTGGGTCGCCACCACGCCGACACCCGGCTCGGCCCAGGTCACGACGGACCCGACCGAAAACCAGTGGGACTGGACGGCCACGCCCATTTCGTTGGCCTCAGGGTCGATGGCGATGATGGAATACGTGTGCGCCGGCCGGATCGGCCGACCGGGTCCCAGGACCCAGGTCGGACCTTCCTCGGGGGACGCTCCCCAGGCCCAGCTCAGGGCCATCCCGAATATCAGGCATCCCCCCATAAGACGGACCCCGTAGCTCCGCATCGATGCCCTCCCGTGGCAGGGTTGGATTCGGGGAGCCGGCCGATTCTCGGAAGGTGGACTCAGGCCACTCCCCCAATGCGCTATCGGACATGATCATACCGAACGAGGGGTCCCGTTTCTTCCCAAGCGTCCGTCCCGCCTGGGCTTCGCTCCCGGCGCAAGAGAACCCCGTCCTTACGGGTAGGGCTCGGATACGGGGCTGTCCCTACAGCGTGCCCTTGGACCCTTTAGCCGAGAAAGCGCCGGATCCATGCGGCCTGGAGGATGAGGTCGGTGAGGCTCTCCAGGCTCCCCGCCCGGAGCTTCTGGAGGATCTTGGAGGTAATCTCCCGGTGGGCTGGGTCCGGGGTGAAGTCGACTCGGAGGCGGCGGAGGACTTTCCGCACCGCCTCGACCTCCCCAGGCGGCAAGAGGGCAAAGGCGTCCTCGTTCAGGTACCGTAGGGCGTCGCTGAGGTCAGTCTCCCAGGCAGGGTAGACCTGCCGGATCAGGTCCGGGTCTTCGGGTCGAAGGTCGGCCAGGCCCAGGATTTCCGGGGGCAGGCCCAGGGAGTAGAGGGCGGCGCAGAAGGGGATGGCCCGGGGCAGGGAAATCCCGCCGATATTCCGGCTGTAACCGAAGAGGCCGATGTGGAGTTTCCGAGTCCGCCGACGGGGCACGAGGGGGGCGAGGGTATTCACGAGGGGGGCCAGGGGCTGGACTTGTCGCTGATAGCAAGCCGACGTCCGCTCGATGAGGTCCAGGACCCGAGACTCCGACTCGATGGGCCAGGGCTTGCCCCGAGGGGTTCGCTGGATAGTTTCGATGGCCTGGACGATGGCGGGGGCCGGGTAGTCGTACTTGAAGGACGACTGGATCGTGAAGGTCTGCACGCTGGGATGCTCCCGGAGATAGCGCTCGACCGTATCGGGCCGGAAATTCCCCCGAAACGGGGCACCGCCGGCACCCAGGATCGGGTAGATGGGGATCCCGAAGGCCCGTTCGAGTCGGTCCAGACGATGCAGGGCGACCTTGACGAGGAGGGCCGCCGCAAGCATACCGTAGTTCAGGGCGGGGTCCGACCGGGCCAGGAAGACCCGCTGATAGGGTAGGTCCTTGTCCCGCAGGTAACTCCCGACGATAACGTCGACTTGGAGCAGGGAAGTCTTGTCCTCGACGAGGGGAATGACCTGAATCGTCTTGGGGTGAAACTCCCCAATCCACTCCCGAAGGGGGAGGTCCCCCGGGATCAGGGCCATCTCCTCTTTTCCCGTGACAAATATCTGATAATAGCGCAGGACCCGGTTCAGTTCCTCGGCCGAGGTCGTCATCGGGAAGATGATCTCGAAGATGGGGGCAATGGCGTCCCCATAGAACAGACGGGCCACGTCGTAGGCCCGCGGGATGGCCTGCAGGACCTCCAGCAGGATCTTGCCCTGCGCCCTGTCGACGGCCGGGTTCGGGACTCGGAGGGTCAGGTAGAAGGCCCGTCCCAAGGGAAAGAGGCGGAAAAAGCCTTCATAGGTCGTCAGGAGCTTCTCGACGACAAACTCGTCGACCTCCTTTCCCTCAAAGTCCCACATCTGCTCGTCACAGCCCAAGTGGGAAAAGGCATAGTAGGCCTCCCGGATCTCGTCGACACCTTCCATAATGGGCCCCTGGGCGAAAAAGGGGACGGTGACGTTGTCGGGGTGCTGAGTACTCATACAGCGGGGAATCCGCCGGTCCTGAAGGCTCTCAGCCGTCATACACCATCCGGTAGTCGGTCGTGATCCGATGGACGGCCATAGGACGGAAGACTTCGTTGGCAAACCGCACGTGGACGGGGTGGTCCCGATAGAGGTCGATGACCGATTCATCCGAGAAGTCGACGATCAGGAGGTATCGATAGGCCGGCCGGGGGGAGACGGCGACGCCGAAGGAGACACCGATCACACCCGGGACCTGAGTGAGGACCTTCCGGGCCTCGGCGGCCATACGCAGGCACGCCTCTTCGGTCGTGCCATCGGCCACGTTGAAGACGATCACGTGTTTGACCAAAGGCCGTGCCATCCGCCGTCCCTCAGGGCCCGCGGGATCGCCGCTGGCGGACCTCCGGCTCAGGAGGGGGGAGGGAGGGGTTGGAGCGCCACGCCGGCCGAAGGTCCGCCGACGGTGAGAGCTGTCGCGGCGATCTCCCCGCGGTGTCCTACGTCCGGGGAATTCGGTATTCGACCATCGCCCTCCGTCGACGCCGACGGAGGGACGACGGTTTCTACCACTATCCGGGATGATAGTGGTACGGACCGATGGGGCGTACCACGGGCAAAGGGATGGGCCGGCCCCCGTCAAAAGGGGGAATCCGGCCCCTGGTCATTCGGCCAGGGCCGTCGAGGTCCGGCGGGAGCCGATGCGGTTGTCAAGCCCGGACAGGCCACCTATAATAGGTAAAGGGGTCAACCCCCAATTGCCAGCACCACGCCTGCCATCCGGACCGCCTCATGTCGCCCACCGACTGCCTTTGCCGACGGTGAGGGCCTCGATATGCAAGAACCCATTTCCTGGATGATCGGCGGCGCTCAGGGGAGCGGTGTCGATACGGCGGCCAACCTCTTTGCCCGGGCCTGTGCGTTTGCCGGTCTGCACGTCTTTGGGGCACGGGAGTACTATTCCAACATTATGGGAAAGCACAGCTACTTTCAGGTCCGCGTGCATCCCGAACGACCGATCCAGGCCCCCTGCGCCGCCGTGCATCTCCTGGCGTCTTTTGACGCGGAAACCCCGATGAAGCACTTCCGTTCGGTCGTCCCCGACGGGGGTATCATCTTCGACCCCAAGCTCCTTACCTCCACCGTGGACAGCCCCCCCAACATGGAGCGTCGCTACAAGCAGGAGCTTCATGCCTACCTGACTTCCCGGGGCCGGGGCCTAACCCTGGAAGATGTTCTGAACGATGCGGCGGACCGGGGGGTGCGACTGTTTCCGGTCCCTTACGACGACCTGTTCCGACAGCTGGGTCAGAAAGTCGGGGAGACCGAATACGCTAAGCTGGCCCGGACTCTCAACACGATGGCCGTCGCCGTGTCCCTCGCCCTCTTCCAGTTCGACATCGAATACTTGGACCGGGCCATCGAAGACCAGTTCAAGGGCCGGGCCCGCATCGTCGAGATGAATCAGATCGCCGCCCGGGTCGCGTACGAGTATATCCGGGAGACTTTCCCAGAACCCTTTCCTTTTCGACTGGCGCCCGTGCCCGTCCGTCAACCCCGGATCTACCTCCAAGGTACTCAGGCTGTCGCCCTGGGGAAACTCTTGGCCGGTTGCACGTTTCAGACGTACTATCCCATCTCACCGGCTACGGACGAGAGCGTCTACCTGGAGGCCCATGAGAACGTCCCCCTGTCCCCAAACGGCCAGGGGCCCGACAAGGCGCCCATCGTCGTCGTCCAGACGGAAGACGAAATCGCCGCCATCACGATGGCCATCGGTGCGGCCATCGGCGGGGCCCGGGCCAGTACGGCCACCTCGGGACCGGGCTTCTGCCTGATGGTGGAGGGCCTCGGCTGGGCAGGCATCAGTGAGGTCCCCGTCGTCGTCACGGTTTACCAACGGGGCGGACCCAGTACGGGCCTGCCGACCCGGACCGAACAGGGGGACCTTTGGTTCGCCATCCACCACGGCCACAGTGAGTTTCCCCGGGTCGTCCTCGCCTCCGGCGACCACCGAGAGATGTTCTATGACGCCGTGCGGGCTTTCAACTACGCCGAGCGGTATCAGGTCCCCGTCATTCACCTGACCGACCGATACCTGGCCAACAGTACGAGCACATACCCCCTCTTCGAACTCGATGACGTCCGGATCGACCGCGGCCTCTTCCTGGACGACGAGGCCTTAGCGGCCCGCTATGCCGACCGGACCTTTCAACGCTACGAGTTCACCGAGTCGGGCCTTTCTCCCCGGAGCCGACCCGGCCAGAAGTACGGTATCTTCTGGATGACCGGTGATGAGCACGATGAACTCGGTCACATCACGGAGGACGTCGTCCTGCGAGACCGCATGATGGAGAAACGTATGTCTCGCTTAGAGCTGATCGTGCGGGAGACGCCGGAAGCCGAGAAGTGGACCCTCTGGGGCGAACCGGACACGGACACCCTGATCGTGAGTTGGGGCTCGACCAAGGGCGTCATCCTGGAGGCGATGGAGGAAATCGCCCGCCGGACGGGCCGGAAGCTGGCTTTCCTCCAGGTCCGCATGCTGTGGCCCCTGGACGGCGAGCGCTTGGCTGAAATCCTCCGTCGGTACGCCCGTCGGATTGCCGTCGAGAACAACTACTCGGCCCAGATGGCGGGCCTCATCCGGCGGGAAACGGGCATCGCCATTCCTCATAAGATCGTCAAGTACAACGGCCGCCCCATGGTCGTCGAGGAAGTCATAGGGGCCATTCAACAGGTCCTCCAGCAAAACAGCCCATCCTCCCGGACGGTGTTACGCCATGGCATTTAAGGTCGCCGAATACAAGACGGACCTCCATATCGACTGGTGCCCCGGTTGCGGGGATTTCGGGATTACCTCGGCCCTCCAGCAGGCCTTGGCCGAGCTGGAGATTGAGCCCCACAACGTGGTCCTCTTTTCGGGCATCGGCTGTTCCGGGAAGTCCCCCCACTACATCCGTGCTTACGGGGTTCATACGCTCCACGGCCGGCCCTTGCCCTTCGCCATCGGTTGTAAGCTGGCGAATCCCCACCTGACGGTCATCGCCATCGGCGGCGACGGGGACGGCCTCGGCATCGGCGTCGGTCACTTCGTCAACGCCGGCCGTCGGAACGTGGACATCACGTACATCGTCGCCAACAACGGCGTCTACGGCCTGACGAAGGGCCAGGCCTCCCCGACCCTCGCCTTGGGCCTGAAGACGAAATCCCTGCCGAAACCCAACATCAATCAGGGCATCAACCCCCTACTTCTGGCCTTTGCCAGCGGGTACACGTTCATCGCCCGCACATACAGTTACGACGTCCGTCATCAGGTCGAGACCTTCAAGAAGGGCATCCTCCACCGAGGCTTGGCCTTCATCGACGTCTTGCAGGGATGCCCGACCTACAACGACCTATGGACGAAGGACTGGTACATGGGTCGGGACCACATCGACCCCGAGACGGGTAAGCCAGTCCCCCGGCTGTACCGTCTGGAGGACACGGGCTATGACCCCCGGATCCCCCCGGAAGGCCTCCCGAGGGAAGCGTACGAGGCCCGTGTCGCCCAGTTCGTCCAGAAGGCCCTCGAGTGGGGCGACCGGATCCCCATCGGCGTGTTCTGGAAAGACGAGTCCGTCTCGACTTACGAGGACCGGATCCGGGCGACGGCCCCGACGTATCTGGACCTCCCCCCGGCCCTCCGGCCCATCTGCGACGAGGACGGTCGGCCCTTGACGGACATCCGCAAGTTCCTCGACGAACTCCGCGTCACAGGCCCATAGCCCCAGCCGGACCCGGAGTCCTTCAGCCCAGGCCCAAACGGCGGGCGAAGGGAAAGGGCAGGGTGGCGGCGACGTCCGGGGCATTCCGGAGAAGGGCGATCAGACGGTCTATGCCGAGGGCCACGCCCCCGGCCGGGGGCATGCCGAATCGGAGGGCTTCCAAGAAGGCTTCGTCGACCGGCACGGGGGGGACGCCCCGGCGAATTCGCTCCTCCCGCTCCCGCTCAAACCGTCGGGCCTGTTCGTCGGGGTCCGTGAGTTCCGTAAAGCCGTTGGCCAGTTCCAGGCCCCCGACGTAGAGTTCGAACCGTTCGGCGACTCCCTCGTCCGGTCGGACCCGGGCCAAGGCGGCCATGGAGGCCGGGTAGTCGACGACGAAGACGGGCCGGTCCCGTCCGAGATGGGGTTCGACATAAGTCAGGAAGATCCAGAGGACGGCGTTGTTCCAGTCGAGGCCCGCCGGTATGGGGCCCAAGCCCCGGGCTTCGACGGCCCGCCGGAGGCCCTCGACGTCGGGATAGTCCCGGACGTCCAGGCCTGTAGCCTGCCGGATGACCTCGACGAAGGGGATCCGGGGCCAGGGGGGCGTCAGGTCCAACATCCCGTCCTGCCAGGGGACCCGATACGCCTGATGACGGGTCAGGTAGACCAAGAGGGCCTCGACCTCGGTCATGATGTCCCGATAGTCGGCAGGAGCCCGATACCACTCCAGTAAGAGAAACTCGGGCTCATGCCACCGACTCAGTTCTCCATTGCGGAAGGCGTGGGCGACTTGGAAGATGCGGGAAAAGCCAAGGGCGAGGAGTTTCTTCATCCCGTATTCGGGCGAGTAGGGCAAATAGGCCTGGACCCGACGGTCTCCCTGAACAAACGTCGTCTCGAAGGGGTCGAGGAAGGGTTCCATCCCCGGCGATGCGACGAGGAGGGGCGTGTCGACCTCCGTGTAGTCCCGGTCGTAGAAAAACTGTCGGACCTCTCGGAGGACGGCCCATCGGGCGGAAACGTAAGCCCAGGTCGTCGGTTGACTCCAAGGGTGGTCCGGGGACCACGCTTGGGTCGGTGTTAGGCGTTCAACGGCAGGGACCCCGGGGATGGGCCGAATACGGACGGCCCACCAGTCCCCGATACGCCACGGTACTCCCTCTAAATCCGCGTCGGCAACCTCACAGGGGAACTCCCAGTCCCCGAGGCGGAGGGTCCAGGCCCATCGATCCGGACCCCGCCGTTCGGCCCGGACAAGGCGGCCCCATCGGACGGCGGGCTCCGGGCCGAGGAAACGGGCCCGTTCAGACAGGATGGGTCGCATGGCCGGGGCCGGTCAGTTGAGGTTGGACAGGATGGACCGGATCTTCTGGTGCTGGCGGAGTTTCTCGATGGCCTTCATCTCGATCTGGCGGACCCGCTCCCGGGAGAGGCCCACGATCTTGCCGATCTCCTTCAGCGTGTGGGTCCGGTTCCCCTTCAAACCGAACCGAAGCTCCAGGATTCTGCGCTCCTTCGGGTCGAGTTCCTGCATGGCCTCTTCCAGGATCTCCTGGACGATCTTGGAGAAGGCCTGCTCTTCCAGATGAACGGACTCGTCGCTGATGGTCTCCCCGACGACGATGTCGCCCTCCTGGTCGACGGGCTGGCTCAGGGAAATGCCCGGCGCCGCCAGTTCCAGGATGTTCTCCAGGTTCCGCTCGGAGACGTGAAGCTCCTCGGCGATCTCCCGGATCGTCGGCCGCCGCCGGAGTTCCCCGGCCTGGCGCTGGATCGTCTGACCGACCCGATAGACCATGTTGGCCACCTTCGGGGGCAACCGCAGGGGGTGGCCGAGGGCCGACAGGGCCTGCAGGATGGCCTGGCGAATCCACCACACGGCGTAAGACGTAAACTTCACGTTCCGGTCGGGGTCGAATCGACGGGCCGCCTCGATGAGGCCCAGGTTCCCCTCGTTGATGAGGTCCACAAAGGGAACGCCGTAGCCCCGGTACTTCTTGGCGATCTTGATGACGAACCGAAGATTCGCCTCGACGAGGCGCCGAAGGGCCTCCTCGTCGCCCTGCTGAATGCGACGGGCCAGCTCCTTCTCCTCCTCGGGGGTCACCTGGGGGATGCGGGCGACCTCCTTCAGGTACAGCCGGAGGGTCCGGTTAGTGACCCGCGGGGGGTAGACCTTGGCCTGTTCCCGTTCCTTAATGGACAGGCGTTCCTCTTCCTTTTCCTTCGGGACCGGAACCTCGGCCACGACGCTGGAGGGTACACGTTTCCGCGCCAATGGGGACTTCTCCCGATTTTGGGAATCGAGTCCTGGACGCTCGGGTCTCTCGGCGTCGAACCCCCAGGACTTGACACCCCTATACAATCGATGGATGCAGGATACAAGATGCAGGATGCAGGATAGAAAGGGCTCGGATTCCGGTTACCGGATACCCAGAACCTGGTACCCGGCACCCCTGCCCCATTCCCCCATCTCAAACTCTACGGGACTTCCACCCCTTTTATCCCGTAGCCGGTCAGATACGGACAACGCGGCATCCCATAGATAGATTAGAGACGATGCCCCCTCGTTTGTTACAAATCTTCCTCCGAAGGGCCAAAAGACAGCAGACCTGCGGCCTCATGGGGATGGAGGCGGCTCGGCCTCTCCCTCCGTTCGGACCCACTCGTCGAGGGGGATCAGCGACATCCGGGGTGCCCGCACGAGGGCCGTCCGCATGCGGGCGTCGAAGTCTTGGATTTCCTGGCTCAGTTCCTCCTGAAGATATCGCAGGAGCTGATTAATCTGGGCCTTCATCTCCTCGATCTTGTCGAGGAGGTTCATGATGATCTCGACGCCCGCCAGGTTCACGCCCATCTCTCGGGTCAGGTTCAGGATCGTCTCCAGGCGCTTGAGGTCTTCCTCCGAGTAGAGGCGAGTGTTCTTGGCCGTGCGCGACGGGCGAAGCAGACCCTCCCGCTCATACAGCCGAAGCGTCTGGGGATGGATGTTGTACATCTTGGCCACGACGCCGATCGAGTAAAACTTCTTCCGCTCGTTGGCCGAACGACGTGTCTTCATGACACCGTCCTCAGGAGTTCCTTCCGGGGGTCGCCCCGGTACAGATGTTCAATCTCCCGAAACAGCTGACGGGACCGTTCGTCCTGGACTTCGGGGACGACGACGCGGACTTCCACATACTGGTCTCCCCGACCGTCGCCCGGGATGGGGACCCCCTTGCCGGGAATGCGGAAGACCTGACCCGACTGGGTCCCCGGTGGAACCCGCATCGTCACGACGCCGTCGACCGTCGGGACCTCGATCCGGGCCCCCAGGACGGCCTCGGGGACCGTGATGGGGACCGTCACGTAAATATCATGGCCCTCCCGACGAAATACGGGATGGGGCTGGACCTGGACGACCAGGTAGAGGTCCCCCGGCGGGCCGCCCCCCTCGCCGTCGTGACCGTAGCCGGCCACCCGGAGACGGGCCCCATTCTCAACACCGGCCGGAATCCGGACCCGAACCCGCTCCGTGCGTGTCGTCCACCGCTGGCCCCGGCAAACGTTACAGGGCGAACCGGGCACTCCTCCCGTCCCCCGACAGGTCGGACACGTGACGGTAAATCGCATGTAACCAGAAGCCCGAGTCACATGACCCGTCCCTCGACACGTCGGGCATGGCTGGGCGTGGCCCGCCGCATGGCCGGTCCCATAGCAGGCCCCGCAGGCCACCCGTCGGCTGACCTCGACTTCGACCTCCCGCCCCCTCACGGCATCCAGAAAGCCGATGGTGACCGAAACGGTAATGTCCTCTCCCCGACGGGGTCGCGTGGCACCCCGGCCGGACTGATGACGGCGCCCCCGGATAAAGTCGAAAAAGTCGCTGAAGACGTCCCGGAACGTGTCCGCCCCGAAGCTTCCAAAGTCGAAGTCCTCGACGAAGATTCGGAAGTCCTCCGGCGAGGGGCCACCCGGACCCGGAGCGCCGCCCTCGAAGACCGTCCCGTAGCGGTCATACTGCTCCCGTAGCTTGGGGTCGCTGAGGACCCGGTACGCCTCCTGGATCTTCTTGAACATCTCCTCGGCCTGCTTGTCACCGGGGTTCAGGTCGGGATGGTACTTGCGGGCCAACTTCCGATACGCCTTCTTGATCTCCTCCAAGGAGGCGTCTCGCGATACCCCCAGAATCCGATAGTAATCGTCTCGCGCACCACCCGACCACGCCATCACCGACCCCTCTACCGGGTCCGGGCTTCATTCAGGACTTCGACCGACCGTCGTCGACGATCTCGGCATCGATGACCGTCCCGGAGCCGCCTCCGCCCGAACTCTCGGGTCGGGCCCCCGTATAGCCGCCAGCCGTCGACGCCGCCCGCTGGTACAAGAATACGGCGACCTCATTGTTCGCCCGCAGAAGCTCGTCGGTCGCCCGCCGGATCCGGTCGACCCCGCCCTCCTGAAGGGCCTGCCGACAGTCTTGGATGGCCTTCTCCAGCCGCTGGACCAGGTCGCTGGGAATGCGCTCCCGGTTCTCCCGCAAGAGCTTCTCGGTCTGATAGATCAGATTGTCGGCCCGGTTCCGCTCTTCGACCTCTTCCTTCCGACGACGGTCTTCTTCGGCATACCGTTCGGCCTCCCGGATCATGCGCTCGACTTCCTCCTTGGTCAGACCGCTGGAGGCCGTCACCGTGACCTTCTGCTCCCGACCCGTCGCCAGGTCCCGGGCACTCACGTGAAGGATGCCGTTGGCATCGATCTCAAAGGTCACTTCGATCTGGGGCACGCCGCGCGGGGCCGGCGGAATACCGTCCAGGATGAAGCGGGCCAGCGTCCGGTTGTCCTTCGCCAGAGGCCGCTCGCCCTGGGTGACGTGGATCTCGACGCTCGTCTGATTGTCGGCGGCCGTCGTGAAGATCTCGCTCCGGCGAGTCGGGATCGTCGTGTTCCGGGGGATCAGGACGTGCACGACGCCGCCCAACGTCTCCACACCCAGGGACAGGGGCGTCACGTCCAGCAGGAGGATCTCCCGGAATTCACCGGCCAGCACGGCCGCCTGAATGGCCGCCCCCACGGCCACGACCTCGTCGGGATTGACGCCCTTGTGGGGCTCCTTCCCAAAGAAATCCCGCACAATCTGCTGGACCCGGGGGATGCGGGTCGAGCCGCCGACCAGGATGACGGCGTCGATCTGCTCGGGCCGGAGCTTGGCGTCCTCGAGGGCCTGCCGGCACGGCGGAATCAGCCGCTGGAGGATGTCCTCGACCAACGACTCGAACTTGGCCCGAGTCAGCCGAAGCTGGATGTGCTTGGGTCCCGTCGCGTCCGCCGTGATAAAGGGCAGATTGATCTCCGTCTCCAACGACGAGGACAGCTCGATCTTGGCCTTCTCGGCGGCGTCCCGAATCCGCTGGAGGGCCATCCGGTCCTGGCTCAGGTCGATCCCCGTCTCCCGCCGGAACTCCTCCATGATCCACTCCATGATCCGCCGGTCGATGTCGTCCCCACCGAGATGCGTGTCGCCGTTCGTCGCCTTGACCTCGAAGACGCCCTCGCCGATCTCGAGGATCGAGATGTCGAAGGTCCCGCCCCCAAAGTCAAAGACGGCGATCGTACCCTCCTTCTTCTTGTCAAAACCGTACGCCAGGGCGGCCGCCGTCGGCTCGTTGACGAGCCGGACGACCTCCAGGCCAGCGATGGCCCCGGCGTCCTTGGTCGCCTGCCGCTGGGCGTCGTTGAAGTAGGCCGGGACCGTGATGACGGCCTTCTCGACCTTCTCCCCGAGATAGGCCTCAGCGGCCTCCTTGAGGTAGCGCAGGATCTGGGCCGAGATTTCCGGCGGGGAGAAGACCTTTCCGGCGATCTCGACCCGGGCGTCGTCATGGGGCCCCCGGACGACCTTGTAGGGGACCCGCCGGATCTCGTCCAGGACCTCGTCATAGCGGCGGCCCATGAAGCGCTTGATGGAGTAGACGGTGTTCTCGGGATTGATCAGCATCTGGCGCTTCGCCGCCGGGCCGACCAGCCGCTCCCCCGTCTTGGTAATGGCAAACATCGAGGGCGTCGTACGTCCGCCCTCGGGGTTCGGGATCACGACGGGCTGACCGCCCTCCATAACGGCCACGACCGAGTTTGTCGTCCCGAGGTCGATACCGATGATCTTGGGCATGGACTCCCTCCACCGCCCGCAAAGCTTCTTCATCCTATAGAATAGGACTTAAGCATGGCGTTGTCAAGAAATGGTGATAACGTCAAACTAACCCCAAGGCCCCGGTCGCCGACCGATGAACGCCAGGAGCCGACCCGTGTCCCCCCGCCGGTGGGAAAACAACCAGGCCCCGTTACAGGCCGTGCACAGCCGAAGGGGATGAATCTGGGACCGCCGCAAGCCCCGCCGCCGAGCCTGCAGGATATTCAAACCCACCAGGTCCAGAAACCACCCCGACGCCCTCTGCTCGATGACGTAGGGAGCCCAGTCGGGGTACGCCCGGCCGACGGCCTCGAGGACGTCCGGACCGACGGTGTAACAGCACCGCTGAATGGCAGGTCCCAGCACGATCTCGACCCGGCTCAGGTCGCTCCCCTGGGCCTCCAGGACCGCTAAGGCCGCCTCCAAGACGCCCTGGACCGTCCCCCGCCATCCGGCGTGGACGATTCCAACGGCCGACAGAGCTCCGTCGTAGATCCATATCGGGATGCAGTCGGCGACCGTGACGCCCAACAGGAAGGCCGTCCGGTCCGTGATCAGACCATCGGCCTCGGGCAGGTCTTCTCCGGAGTGGACAGGCGCCGGATTCCATAGCACGGTCGTCCCGTGCACCTGGGACGTATAGGCGACCCCCCAGTCGGAAATGTCCAAGAGGTCCATCAGGAGGGTCAGTCGCCGTCGGAAGGTCTCGGACCGCTTGTCCTGGAAGTCAGGCGTTTCCGGCCATACCCACCGAGGAAGGGAGGGCTGGAGCCGTCGGGTAACGAGGCCGTGGATGATCTCGCCCCGTTGGAGCCACCGGTCGTATCCCAGCAGATACCACCCGTTACTCAACGTCCACCAACGATATCCCATCGTCGGTCCTTGCTCCGCTCCGCGTGGGTTTTCGGGGCTGGGTCCCCGGGACCGGGGTCGGGCCAGACCTGCCAGGCGTCCAGACGGAGTCCAGAGCCAGGACTTATCCAGAGGAAAGTCATCCGTCCGGCTTCGGATGACGTTGCTTCCCAGTCCAGCGTCTCATACCGATTCGAAGGCGGGACCCGGAAGGTCCACCGGATGCGCATGCGGCCCTGACTGTCTAAGACCCACACCGGAAGGACGACCTCTGCCGCCGCCTCATTCCGAACCCTCAGGCGGAACCGCCATCGCCCGGCCGGAAGGTCCATCGTCCAGACACACAGGACCGGACCCGTCCGAGCGGACCGAACGGCGACGGACCGGGATGCTCCGGGGTCCACCACGGGGAGGCCGACTTCCCGGGGACATCGCTCGAACTCGATGACCGTGTCGACGGTCGCCAGGGGACCCGTTGAGGGTCCCACCGTCTCGGCCGATCGGAGGGGGACCGTCACGGACTCGCCTGGGCCGATGCGGTAAGACCGGCCGTCGGGAGACCGCCACTCGTGAGCCCAGAAGGGGTCTGTATTCTCCAGGAGGGCGAAAGCCGTTCCGTCCGGACGGGGGTCGACCCGTCGGATGTGCAGGCCGGGTTCCGGCGGGGGAAATCGAGCCCATAGTTCGACCCGCCGATTCCGGAGGGAGAAGAAGAGGAGGAGGCGCACCCGCTCGGGTTCGTCGGGACGAGCAGACAGATAGGCCAAATGGCCCAGGAGCTGGTCCCGGTCATCGGGGAAATCGACCAGCACGAAGTGCGTGACCCCGAGACGGTCCAGGATGCCGGGCTTCCAGTTGAGCTTCCGGGGCTCATAGATGGGATGAGCCCGGAAGGGCGTCTCCAGGGCCAGGGTCGGGCTGAAGTTTCCCGTCAGGACACTCCCGGCGGGAAGGTACTCGGCCAGGAACCGGGAAAAGTCCTGCAGACGGGTCGAGGGCCCACACCGCCACCAGTGGAGGGCCCAGGCGGTCTGCGTTCCGACTTCGGCCCCGACGAGGAGGACGATCCCGGCGACGGCCCATCGTCGCCAGTCAGTTCTGGAGTCGCGGTGGGTCGACCGACGGTGCCATCGCCGCCAGACGGCGACCCCGACGAGGGTCCCGACCGTCGCCAGGGCGGCCAGCAAGGCCAGGGTCCGGTAGGCTCCGTAGTAATTTTGGGGGAAGGGTCGGACGTCGTAGTTCAAGAGGGATGGCCATCGCTCCCGGAGGAAATAGAAGAGTTCCGAGTTCAGGATAGTCCGGATGATTTCCCCCCACCACAGGAAATACCAGGGCGCCCATCGCCACGAGCCGGCGCATCCAAAGGACCCGGCGGCGATGCGGTAGAGGCCCGCCACGGCGAGAAAGAAGAGGGCCAGGAAGGCCGGGAGCCAGAACCGCAGGTACCGATAGTACAGGAGGCTGTAGGTCCCGAATTCGCTCACGAACCACAGCCAGGCGAGGCGCTCCAGGGGGGTCGTCGTCCCCCCGCTCCATCGGCGGATCGGGACCGTCAGGACCTGTACGGCTCCGACCAGCGTCAGGACGGGCATGTACCGGAGCATGTAAGCCGTTCCCGGTTCCGTCCAGAGATGGCGCAGGACGTCCAGCCACGACCGGGGCCGCCGCAATTCCCAGTCCCATCCGAAGAACATGCGGAATACGTCCCGATGAGGCCAGAAGACCAGAGCCCCCCACGTCAGAAAGCCCAGAGCCAGCCCCAGCAGGAGCCAGCGGTAGCGGGTCCATGCCCGCCGCAGGGAGCCGCCTTCCCGTTCGAGGGCCACGTCGAGGGAAGCCAGCAGGAGGGCCAGCGTGAAGGGGTGGGTGAGGCCTTTGGTCATGTAGGCCAGGACCGTCGCCAGACCGGTTCCGAACCAGTACCGAGGCCGCTCGACTCCCAGGACCCAGAGATATACGGCCAAAGCCAGGAAAAAGAGGAGCTCGCCGGTCCGATTCCCGATGCGGGCATACGTCCAATGAAGGTAGTGAACCCCCAGGAGGGTCATGCCGAGGAAGCCCCACAGGAAGCCGAAGGTTCGGCTCAGGACGGCAAACACGATGCCCAGGGTCAGGCTCGAGAAGAGAGCCGGCACGACCTGGGTCTGCCAGTAGCCGACCCCCAGGAGGCGGTAGCTCAAGTAAGTAAAGAGATGAGGCACGGGGTTCAGATACATCAGATTCCATTCGTCGAGCGTCCACCGACCCGTCAGGACCTTGTTGCGGGCGTTGACGGCATAGTTACCCGAATCGACCAGTTCGCCCCAGCTCCAGTCCAAGTCTTCCGGAGCGTCGTAGGTCAAAAAAGCCCATCGGGGGATGCACAGAAGGATCCACGTGACGATGACGAGGAGCCGCCGTCGGTCGGGAATTCCGGCCAGAAGCATGAACATCCGAGGCCTGCTCACCCGGGGCATTCCAGGTGCGCATCATTGTGGCCGGACACGCCGGGAAGATGCAAACCCGATGGGCGCGTCTCCGGCCCGGTATCCGGCCCCCGGCCATGAAGGGCGAGGGATTCGCCCTTCGCCCCACCGAGGGCCGGACATCGCGAACTCGGCACCCGATCAGGTTCGGGTTGCCACAATGAGGCCGTCCTGCCGGACGTCCCATCGGACGTCGGGAAGGAACTGACGGGCCACATACAGGCTGGCCCGTGTGTGGGGCGTGAGGACGGACGTCCGGAGGCGGCCTCCGGCCCATGCCAGAAAGGGCACGAGCTGGTCTGCCAGGTGACGGTCCACGCAGGCACCCGCCTCGAGCTCCTCCATGAGCTGACGGGCGGCCTGGACCCCGACGGTCTCGGCCGGCACGCCCCGCTCTCCGAGCGCCGAAGCCCCCAGGCGGTACTCGACGGCGGGGTCCGCCCCATCTTGCAAGACGGCCCACAGTACGATCCCTGCCCCGGGCGAAGCCGTCTCTGAATAGTCCCCCCGGACCGACACGGGGACGTCGGGCGGGCACCCCAGAGCGTTCACGGCCGCCTCCCGAAGGCGCTCGACCACGCGAGCCGACCGCAGGGAATGAGAGGCGTGAGCCACACCCTCGATACGGACGAGTCGACCCGACCCGTCCAATCGGAGGGGTTCGGGCGGCGTCCCGTGGGGTCGGGCCCAAAGCTCGACCCGACCCCCACCGGCCGGATAGTAGCCCCGCCGGAGCAGACGGAATGAGAGCCGGGCCCACCGCTGAAGATGAAATAGCAGGACAGCTCCGAAATAATCGACCGGGATGCTCCAGGGCACGTCCGTCCCGCCCCGGACGACCCACCGGGTCTCGGCCGATCCCATCACGACAGGCAAGAGAACCGCCTGCAAGAGGAGGGTCACCGAACCGGCCGTGCCGATGTCGATCTCGTAGTCGCCCGGTCGGATCGGACCCGGCTCGAACTCCAGTTCCGTCGACCCGACCCGGTCACCCCGGACTTGGGCCCCGCAGAGACGGGCGGCCGCGCGGACGCTGTGCAGGTGCTGGGGCCGCAGGCCCGGCTGGGGTCGATGGGCCCGGATATGGCCGATCCGAAAGGGACAGCCCGTCAAGACACTGAAGCCCAGGGCATGCCGCAGGATCGAGCCGCCGCCTTCCTCTTCCCGCCCGTCCAATTCGACCCATACCCTTTCCATCGGCTCCATCGGTCCCGCGCCCGATACCGGTGATTTGGATGCAGGATACAGGATGCACGATGCAGGATAGGAAGGGCTCGGATCCTGGCTACCCGGTACCTGACACCCATGCCCCATTCCCACATCTCAAATAAGATTTGAAATGTGGGAATGGTGCCAGGTACCAGGTTCCGGGTACCAGGTAAGCGGAATCCGAGCCATTTTTATCCTGCATCATGCATCCTGTATCCTGCATCCATATCTGAACAGAGCACCATGGGCTCATCGGTCGTCTGAGTGCTTCGGGACCATCGTCGGGAGGCCGGGTCGCCCCGCCTTCAGGGAATCGGCCGTTCTGGGGCCGGGACGGGTCGCAGGTGCAGGACCTTATTGACGATGAATGCCGGGCCGACCAGCAGATGGACCAGGTTTCGGAAAAAGGCCGGTGCCTTCTTCTCATAGACCGAGTGCCCAATCCCCTGGAAGACCCATCCGACCCCAAAGGCGGCCACACCAACCCAGACGTTGTCCACTCCGCGGGCCAGCAGGTCGAATAAGAGCCCGGCGATGAACATGACAAGGGCGGTCCGGACCTCCAGTGTCAGGTAGTACCCCGTCGCCAGGATCAAGAGGGCCTCCGCCAGGGTAAGCAGGCCCCACGGAAGCCGTAGGGGAAGCGAGACTTTCAGCAGAATCGAGAAGACCCCAAAGATGATCAGGGGGATACCGACGGAGTGGCACACGAGATTGCCCTTTGTGGAATGATAGGAGGCGTATTCCTGAAACAAGGCGTCGATTCGACGCATCGACGGTCTCCCGTCTCGGCAGGATGGACTCGAGTCACCCCCATTATAGCCGGGGTCGAGCATACCCACCAGCTCAAGCGGGGCTGACATGCGGGACCCCGCACGGGCGTGCGGGGCTGGGATCTGGGGTCATGGACTACTCGACCGAGGGAGAACCCGACACGCGTGGGGAAACCTCTGCCGAAGGAGGCGCCGGGAGGGTCCGTCGGGCCGTCCGCCCATTCCGCCAGGCCTCGATAAGGCCCGGCAGGACCGACAGGAAGACGACGAGGGCGATAACCCAGTGTAAGTACTTCTGGATATTCGGCACGGCCCGACCCAGCGTATAGCCCGTCAGGACCATGCTGAAGACCCACAAGACGCCGCCCACGACGTTATATGTCACAAAGCGACGGTAGCGCATCCGGGCCGCTCCGGCCACGGCCGGCGCAAAGGTCCGGACGATGGGCACGAATCGAGCCAGCACGATGGTCTTGGCCCCATACTTCTCGTAAAAGGCATGCGCCCGCTCCAGGTGCGACCGCCGAAACCACCGGCCGTCCGGACGCCGGTAGAGCGCCTCGCCCGCCCGACGGCCGATCCCATAGCCGACCTGGTCTCCGGCGATGGCCATCAGGGTCGTCAGACCCAGTAGCAAGCCCAGGTCCAGATGGCCGGCCGCCGCCAGAATCCCGGCTGTCACCAGCAGGGAGTCCCCGGGAAGGAAGAATCCGACGAACAGACCGGTCTCGACGAACACGATCCCGGCGACTCCCAGGACACCGCCCCACTGGATGATGGTCTGGACGTCGGTGACATAGCGAAGCCATTCCGGCAGGACCATGCCCACCCTCCTCCGGGATCCCCGAGGCCACGGCGCCCGCGTGAGGGGCACCCCCGATAACGGATGAAAGTGCCCGCATTGTAGCGAAAACCGGCCCGAAATCCAACGACCCCCGGCATCCCCCGATCCCTCACCCTCCCGGGGGGTCGGCCGGGACGGGGACAGGCGTCCTCAGACGGCTGTGACGGAAACCGTACAGGAAGTAAAAGACCAGGCCCACCGCCAGCCACAGGAAGAACCGGACCCACGTGATAGCAGGCAGGTGCCAAGCCAAGTACCCACAGGTCAGGATACTCAGCAGGGGAACCCACGGGGTCAAGGGCGTCCGGAAGGGGCGGGGACGGTCCGGCTCCTTGTATCGAAGGACGAGCACACCGGCCGAGACGATCATGAAGGCAAACAGGGTCCCGATGTTCGTCAGCTCGACCATCTCCTGGATGTTGGTGAAGGCCGACGTCCCGGCGACGATGACGCCCGTCAGGATCGTCGTCACGTAAGGGGTCCGAAACCGGGGATGGACGGCCGCCGCCCACGACGGGAGCAGGCCGTCCCGGGCCATGGAGAAAAAGATCCGAGGCTGGCCCAGCTGAAAGACCAGTAGGACGGCCGTGTGGGCGATGACGCTCCCGAGGGCGACCAGACCCGTGATGAAATGAAGCAGGCGGCTCTCGCCGACGGCCTTCAGGGCGACCGTCAGGGGCTCCGGCGTGTTCAACTGCGTGTACGGGACCATGCCCGTCACGACGGCCGCCACGGCGACGTAAATCAGCGTACAGGCGATCAGCGACCCGATGATCCCGATGGGCAGGTCCCGGCCCGGATTCCGAGCCTCCTCGGCCGCCGTCGAGACGGCGTCAAACCCGATGTAGGCAAAGAAGATGATGGCCGCTCCGGCCATGATACCCTTCCAGCCGCCGGGCGCAAAGGGCGTGTAGTTCTCCGGCCTCACGTAAAACAGGCCCGTTACGACGAACAGCCCCAGGACGGCCAGCTTGATGAGGACCATGACGTTGTTGAACCATGCACTCTCCTTGATGCCGATGACCAGGATGACCGTCAGGACCGTGACGATCATCACGGCCGGCAGGTTGAAAACGACGGGGACACCCAACAGGACCGGATGACTGCAGAACCCGGCCAACGCCAGCCGCGTGGGAGCGTCCATCATCTCCGGCGAGATCAGGTGCCGGTAGTCACACACTTGGCCGACCGAGACGGGAGCCCCGAGCACGTCTGTGAGCCGGGAAACGGCCGCCTCGGCGGCCATCCGGGCCGTCCGGAAGTCGGTCGCCATCCAGGCCGGGAACTCGAAGCCGAAGCCCCGCAAGAATTCCTGGAAATAGCCGGACCAGGAAATGGCGACGGCTACGTTTCCGACGGCATACTCGATGATGAGGTCCCACCCGATGATCCAGGCGACGAGCTCGCCCAGGGTCGCATAGGCGTATGTGTAAGCCGAGCCACTGACGGGGACCATCGAGGCCATCTCGGCGTAACAGAGGGCCGCCAGGGTGCACGCCAGACCCGTAAACACGAAACTGAGGACGATGGCCGGCCCCGCCGGAGGCCGCACGCCGGGGTCGCCCGCCGAGGCCGTCCCGACCGTCGCGAAGATACCGGCCCCGATGATGGCCCCGATCCCCAGAAAGACCAGGTCCGTCGCCGTAAGGACCCGTTTCAGCCCCGTATGGAGAGCTTCGTCCTGCAGGACGTCGACGCTTTTCCGACGAAACAGGCCATGCATGGACCCCTCACGACCCCTCCCGGCCTGGACGGAGACGAGGGGAGGCAGGATACAGGACGCCCGTTACGGACGCAAGCTACGGGCAGACGGACCCACCGCCCCCTGCAGGACCGCCAGGACCCGGCCCGGGTCCCGGACGTCCCACAAGACCGGCCATCCCCGCCATCGGGCATACAGCGCCAGACGCCAGTCCGGCCGTACGACGACGGGCACGGCCACACGACGGAGCAGAAACCGATCGCTCCAGTGGTCGGCAAAGGCGACCGTATCCGCCCACGTCCGCCCCCGGGTCCGAAGCCAGACCTCCGCCTGGATGACCTTGCGGCGGCCCCGGGGATGAGGCCGGATCAGACCGCCAGTGTACACTCCGTCGACGACCTCTGGCTCGGCCCAGAGCCCGTCCCCAATACCCAGGTACGTCATCAGGGGTCGGACCAGGGGACGCGGCGCCCCGCTGAGGAGGACAACCTCCATGCCGACCGTCCGAAGCCACCGAACGGCGGCGACCATCCCATCCGCCAGCCGGGGCCGGACCCGGCTCTCCCAACAGGCCTCGGCCCATGCCTCGACGGCCTCGACCCGACAGCCCCGAAGATACGCCAATTTCCAGGTATACCACCGGGGTGGCCATCGTCGGACCCAGGCGGCCCCGACCCGCCGGGCCAAGTCCCCTACCCGTAACGAACCCGTCCGCCAGAGGTATTCCAAGAACCACCGCTCGAGGCTGGCCGGGACCAGCGTGCCGTCAACGTCCAGAAACACGATCCCCCTGAGCAGGTGCCGCCTCCCATGCCTGAATCAGGGCGACTCCCTCGATGATCACGGGAATCCCCCGCACGAGACACACGGCGGCCGTCAGGACCGCACTCCAGTACCCGACGTCCAGGCCCGCGGCGATCCACGCCGGGTCCAGACGCGGGCGCAGGCTCGAGACTTCCGCCAGAGCCGTCACCCCCAGGAGCCACCCGAACGTGAAGGCCTTCAGGACGGCGTAAGCCGTCCGCATGAGAGGAGACCCCGTCAGGAAGCGCCCGAGCGGCGTCCGCATCATCGTCCTTTCGCCAAAGGCCGTGTACCCAAACCGCAGGACGTACCCCCGAATCCCATCGGTCAGGATGTCCCGGGACACGACGACGATAGGGATCCACACGGGCACGAGCCGCAAGTCCGCCAGGATGATCCACAGGACGTTCTCGATGATTCGGTCGCCGGCGATGTCGAGAACGCCCCCCAGGGTCGTCGATTCCTTGAGTCGGCGGGCCAGATAGCCGTCCAGCCAGTCCATGACGATGACCCCCACGGCCAGGACCGCCGCCAGCAGACGGGCGACCACGTTTTGGTGGTAGACCAGGACGACCAGGAAAAACACCAGGGCGATCCGGGTGACCGTCACCCGGTTCGCCCACGTCCACAGCCGAGACATGGGAATGCCTGAGGATGGGGTATCCGGCTCGGTTCCCAAGCAGTATACCCGCACAGGGTCCGTCTCTCCAGCCCTCGGCCTCGACGAAAGTCCCAGGCCCCCGACCGGCCCTGTTAACCCCACCGGGAGAACGGGCGTCCTCATAATGCGCACTCGGCTCCCGGCCTTCGACCCACGGCCGCCGGACTCCGAAAGCGACCGGGAACCGGCTGTCGGAATCGGGGACTTGCCCTTTACGGAGGACCGCCATGACGCGGACCGCTTCGCCTGTTCGAGTCGTCTCCCTGGGGGCTCTGGCCCTGGGCCTGCTCGCCGCCTGCGGGCCAGGCTGGGCTTATCGGCTTGAGGGTACCTTCGAGCGGGACCTTTCGGTCTCGGTTCCGCTCCGACTGACGGTCCGGAATCCCCACGGGACCGTCCGAGTCCGCCGGGGCGAGCCGGGTCGAGTCCACGTGGTGGGTCACGTCACCGTCCGAGCCCCTTCCCGGAAGCGGGCCGAGGCGTGGCTTCAACGGATAATGGCCGACCCCCCGGTCACCCAGACCGACGGCGACGTTCGCATCGAAGGGCCGACCTGGGCCCGCCGGTCCCGGGGCCTCTTCGGATCCTCCTGGGGCCTCCGGGTCGACTACACGGTGGACGTGCCGCCCGAAACGGACGTACGGATCACGACCGGCTCGGGGGACGTCGAGGTCCGAGACGTAGACGGCCCGGTCCGAGTTCGGACGGGTTCGGGGGACGTCGAGGTCCGGTCCGTCCGGGCCGCCGTCGAGGTGGAGGCGGGGATCGGCGATATCCGTATCGGCGAAGTCCGGGGCGACGTCGACATCCGGGTCGGTAGCGGGGACGTCCGCTTGGAGGCGGTCCTCGGCCGTGTGACCGTCCGGACGGGGAGTGGCGACCTGACCGTCGACCGGGTCGAGGGAACCGTCGAGTTTGCCACCGGGAGCGGCGACGTGACCCTGACCGACATCGCCGGCGACCTCCGGGGCCGGACCGGCAGTGGGGACGTCATCCTCCGGGTCCGTCAAGTCCCGACGGGCCGGACCTGGGACCTAAAGACGGGTTCGGGGGACGTCGAGGTCACCCTCCCCGAGACGGCCCACTTCGAAGTCGATGCCGCTACGGGAGCCGGCCGCGTGACGGTCGACTTCCCCCTGACGACGGCCGCCGTTCAGGGGCGGCGGCACGTGCGGGGAGTTGCGGGAAGCGCCGACTTACGGATCGGGGCCCGCGTGGGAACGGGTTCTATCTGGATCCGTCGGTCGGCCGAGTCTCAGTGAACCCGCCCGAGGGGCCGGAGATAGAAGTCCAGCTCCTCTCGGGAGAATCGGTAGGCGGCATTGCAGAAGCCGCACCGGACCTCGACGGTCGGCTCCCGTCGGAGGTCGTCGATGAGGGCCTGGCGGTCCATCGCCATCAGGACCTCGAGGGCTCGGCTCCGTCGACACCGGCACCGGAAACGGAGGGGTCGGACCTCCAAGACCCGGGGCTGGCCCCCCTCGAGGAGCCGATGGACCAGCTCGAGGGGGTCCGGATGCCGCCAGAGCCATTGACTGATGCCGCCCAAGGCCCGAATGCGCTCCGACAGTCGGTCCATGGCCGCCTCGTCCGCGTCGGGCAGACGCTCGACCAGACACCCCCCGGCGGCGATGACCCGCTCCCGCCGGATGAGGACCCCGAGCAAGACGGCCGAGGGGACCTGTTCGGACTGAAGGAGATAATAGGCCAGGTCCTGGGCGATTTCCCCGCTGACGAGGGGGACCGTGCTGGCGTAAGGCTCGCCCAGACCCAGGTCCCGCAGGACGGTGAAGTATCCCCGGCCGACGGCTCGGGCCACGTCCCACTTGCCGTCCCGGAGGGGGAGGTCGACCTGGGGGTTGCGGACGTATCCCCGGAGATGACCGACGCCGTTGCACTCGGCGACGACCTCCCGGAGGGGTCCGTCGCCGGTGATGTGGATCTGGACCCTCTGCTGGGCCGTCGGCTTGAGGTATGCCGACAGGAGGGCCGATCCGATGAGGGTCCGGCCGAGGGAGGCGGTGGCGACGGGGGAGGTCGTCAGCCGTCGTCGGACGGTATTGAGCAGGGAGGTAGCCGTCGCGACGACGACCCGAACGCGCCAGTGGTCATCGACGACCCGCAGGAGGCGTTGCCGCATGGGCCGGCCTCGGGGAGGGGGATTTGGAGGGATAAGATAGCACGGCCGGAGCCCGGCGTCGATAGCATGATTATTGAAATCTAAGATTATACAATCACACATCAAGAAGTAGACTCCCTGGGACCCTCCTTCCCCTAAATGTGCCAATTATCCCATTTTATTCCTCCATTGCTTCTACACTTTGTACAAAGAACTATTCTTAATTTTTGTAAAAGAATTACATCTCTATATGGACTTCTGTGAACATAAGGCGCCGATATGCATAATTTTTCCGAAGTAGTACCGGGAAACCCTTGACGGAATCAGAAAAAGGGGGGTGATTTCGCAGGAAGATCCGCACCGGCCCTTGACAAACCCAGGGTTCGGCGTTATACTTGAGTTGAAAATATTCGAACCCAAGCCGCCCGTGGCAGAGCGACAATCTGCCACCCGGTGACGGTCCGTCACCGGTCAGAGGAGGTTCCCGATGGCGCGCAGAGCCAAGGGCGCCAAAGTCACGAAGGCCCATCTGGTAGACCGGGTGGCGCGACTGGCGGGCCTTACCAAGACCCAGGCCCACCAGGCCATCGACGCCGTCATCAAGGCCATCCAGGACGCCTTGGCCGGCGGGTCGACCGTCAACCTGGTGGGCTTCGGCTCTTTCGTCGTCGCCCAGCGAAAGGCCCGCAAGGGCCGGAACCCCAGGACCGGAAAGCCGATGACCATCCCAGCCCGGACGGTCGTCCGCTTCCGGCCCGGACGGAAGCTCCGGGAGGCCGTCGCGAAGTAAACGTTCCCCCTTGGCCCCCTTGTCCCCCCTTTTCACGGGCAGGCCCTCCTCCCCCTGAGGGCCTGCCTCCTCCCAGCGTCGGTCGTGGGCTTGAATCCCCCGGGGCCGATCCGTATAGTCATGGACGGAAGGTGAACCTCGGGAGGCCCCCGTCGTGCGACCCCCGATTCGGAAGGAACGCCTCTTTACGCCGGGACCGACCCCCGTCCCGCCCTTCGTGACGGCGGCGATGGCGCGGGCGGCCGTCCTTCACCACCGGCACCCCGAATTCCGGGAAATCTGGCAGAGGGTTTGTGACGGTCTGCCGGCCCTGTGGGGGGTCTCCGAACCGGTCGTCCTCGTGGCGGGTTCCGGGACGGCGGGGATGGAGGCCCTGGTCGCTAATCTCTTCGAGCCCGGTGAGAAGGTCCTCGTCGGTTCTATCGGGAAGTTTGGGGAGCGCTGGGTCGAGATCGCCCGTCAGCGCGGCCTCGACGTGGTCGTCGTCGAGCGACCCTACGGCTATGCCCTCTCACCGGAATCGGTCGAGGCGGCCCTGGCGGCCCATCCCGACGCGGCGGGCTTCCTCATGCAGGCCTGCGAGACATCGACGGGTGTAGAAAACCCCTTGGGCCCGCTGGCCGAGGTCCTGGCCGGCCGTTCGGTCCTATGGGTCGTCGACGCCATCTCGGGGATGGGGACGATGCCCATCGAGGTGACGGCCTGGGGGATCGACGGCCTCGTGACGGCCTCTCAGAAGGCCTGGATGCTCCCCCCGGGGCTGGCGATGGTCTACCTGAGCCCCCGGGCGTGGGCGAAGGCCCGCCGGGTCCGGACCCGGCCCTACTACCTGGACTTGGTCCGCCTCCGGGCGGCCCAGGAGGAGGGGGACTCGGCCTTTACGCCAGCCATCCCCCTTGTCGTCGGCCTGGGGGAGGTGATAGACTACATCCGACGTCTGGGAGGTTTGGAGAGTCTGATTCAAAATAGTCGGCAGTTGGCCGAATACTGTCGGCGTCGTCTGACCGAGGGCGGGTGGACGCTCTTCGCGAAGGAGCATCCGGCCGGTGCCCTGACGGCCGTCGAGGTCCCGCCCGGCTGGGACGGCGTCCTTTGGGTCCGGAGGCTCCGGGAGGACTACGGCCTGATCGTGGCCGGCGGCCAGGGTTCTCTGAAAGGCCGCATCTTTCGGGTCGCCCATATGGGCTACGTGGACCTGGCGGACGTGGCCGGGATGGTCGCCTGCCTCGAGGAGGCTTACCGGTCTTTCGGGACCGGGTGAGGCGGAAAAGAGGAGGAGGGATGGCACGGCGGCTGGGAGAGATGTTGCTGGAAGCCGGGTTGATCACCCGGGAACAGCTCGAGCGGGCCCTGGACCATCAGAAGGAAACGGGCAAGCGGATCGGCGTTTGCCTCGTCGAGCTAAACTTCATCACGGAAGAAGAACTGGCCGATTTCCTCAGCAAGAAGCACGGTGTCCCCGCCATCAATCTGCGCCACTTCGAGATCGACCCGAGCGTCATCCGACTGGTCCCCGCAGAGTTGTGTCGACGCTTCATGCTGATTCCCGTCAGTAAGTCGGGTCCGACCCTGATGGTCGCCATGTCCGACCCGACGGACCTCGAGGCCATCACCCAGGTCGAGTTTGCGACGAACTACTCGGTCGAGCCCGTCGTCGCCCCCGAGACGATGATCCTGGAGGCCATCCGGAAATATTACGGGGGAGAGCACGGGATCGACCTTCCCCGGACCCCGACGGGGGGCCCGACCGGCCTCGTCGGGGAGCCCAGCTTTGAGGAGCTGATCGACGCCGAGCTCGGCGATGAGGCCATCGAGGAGCTGGCCGAGGACATCTCCCTGGACACCGAGTCCCTCATGAAGGCCGCCGAGGAGCGGCCCATCATCCGGCTCGTCAACAAGATCATCTACGAGGCCGTCCGCCAGGAGGCCAGTGACATTCACATCGAGCCCTACGAGAAGGAGATGCGGGTCCGGTACCGCATCGACGGCGTCCTTCATCCCATCTTCAGTCCCCCCATCAAGCTTCGGGACGCCATCGTGTCCCGTATCAAGGTCATGTCCCGGCTGGATATCGCCGAGAAGCGGCTCCCCCAGGACGGCCGGATCAAGATGCGCCTGCGGGTCGAGGGCCGGCTGAAGACGTTGGACTTCCGGGTCTCGGTCCTGCCGACCATCTGGGGCGAGAAGGTCGTCATTCGAATCCTGGACCCCGAACGGCTATTCCTGGACATGACGAAGCTGGGCTTTGAGCCCGAGTCGCTGGAGCGCTTCGAGCGGGCTATCACGAAGCCCTGGGGGATGATCCTCGTGACGGGGCCGACCGGAAGCGGCAAGACCAACACGCTGTACTCGGCCATCTCCCGCCTGAACACGACGGAGGTGAACATTCTGACGGCCGAGGACCCCGTCGAGTTCAACCTGTATGGGATCAACCAGGTCCAGGTCAACGAGGCCATCGGCCTGACCTTTGCGGCGGCCCTGCGGTCGTTTCTACGGCAGGACCCGAACATCATCCTCGTCGGCGAGATTCGGGACTTTGAGACGGCCGAGATCGCCATCAAGGCGGCCCTGACGGGCCACTTGGTCCTCTCGACCCTGCACACAAACGACGCCCCGAGCACGGTCACCCGTCTGATGAACATGGGCATCGAGCCCTTCCTGGTCGCCACGTCCGTCCATCTCATTCAAGCCCAACGGCTCGTCCGTCGGATCTGCCAGGAGTGTAAGGAAGAGGTCAAGGTCCCGACCCAAACCCTCATCGAGGTCGGTTTCACGCCCGAGGAGGCCAAGTCGGTCAAGATCTACAAGGGGCGGGGATGTAGCCGTTGCAACAACACGGGCTATCGGGGGCGTATCGGCCTGTTTGAGGTCTTGGAGTTTGACGACGACATCCGGGAGATGGTCCTGTCGGGGGCGTCGGCCCTGGAGATCCGTCGAGTCGCCATCGAGAAGGGGATGATCACCCTCCGGCGGAGTGGCCTCATCAAGGTCATGAACGGTATCACGACCCTCGAGGAGGTCTTACGGGAGACGGTGAAGTAGACGGGACGGTGTCCGGTATCCGGTCCTCGGTCTTACGGAACGCCGGGACCGAGGGGCGGACACCGGGTGCCGAAACCGGGTCGGGACCCGATAGGGGTCCGGTCCCGGGAGACGGAAGCCTCAGGTCGTCATGGAGGGCCGGTCATGTCCTTTACGCTTCACGACCTCTTGAAGCGTCTGATCGAGATGGAGGGGACGGACCTGCACATCACGACGGGCCAGCATCCCACCGTCCGGATCCATGGGGCCCTGGTCCCCCTGTCGGACTTTCCGAAACTGACGCCGGTCGATACGAAGCGGCTGTGCTACAGTGTCCTGACGGATTCCCAGAAGAAGCGGCTGGAGGAGAACCTCGAGCTGGACTTCTCCTTCGGCGTGAAGGACGTCGGCCGGTTCCGGGCCAACGTGTACTTTCAGCGGGGGTCCATCGCCGGGGCGTTCCGCCTGATCCCCTTTGAGATCCGCGGGTTTGACGAACTGGGTCTGCCGCCCATCGTCCAGACCCTCTGCAATAAGCCCCGGGGGCTCGTCCTCGTGACGGGTCCGACGGGCTCCGGTAAGTCGACGACCCTGGCGGCGATGATCGACAAGATCAACCGGGAGCGGCCCGTCCACATCGTGACCATCGAGGACCCCATCGAGTACATCCATCACCACAAGCGGGCACTGGTCAACCAGCGGGAGGTCCACAACGACACCCATTCCTTTGCCAATGCCCTGCGGGCCGTCCTACGGCAAGACCCCGACGTCGTCCTCGTCGGTGAGATGCGGGACCTGGAGACCATCGAGACGGCCATCCGCATCGCCGAGACGGGACACCTGACGTTTGCGACACTCCATACGAACTCGGCGGCTGAGACGATCCACCGGATCGTGGACGTGTTTCCTCAGCACCAACAGCCTCAGGTCCGGGCCCAACTGGCCCTGATCCTGCAGGGTATCATCTGCCAGGCGCTTCTCCCCCGGGCCGACGGTCGGGGGCGGGTGTTGGCCTGCGAGGTCCTGATCCCCAACAAGGCCATCCGGCACCTCATCCGGGAGGACAAGATCCACCAGATCTACGGGGTCATGCAGACGGGCCAGATCCAGCACGGGATGCAGACCTTCAACCAATCCTTGGCTCAGCTGTACCTGAGTCGGAAGATCACCCTGGAGACGGCCCTCAGCGTGTCGCACGATCCGGACGAGTTGATGGACCTGATCAACCGTCGGGGAGGTCAGACGGCGGCTCGGCCGGCCCGATGAGGGGGACCCGGCCGTTTGGGAGTTCGGGAAGGTAGCGGATCCCTTGGGGTCCATCGGATGAAGGGGTAAGGAATCCGGCCGATACCCGGACTGCCAAACTGCCGAATCGTCCGATCGGAGGGACGGGATGCCGACGTTTGAATACCGAGGTCGGCGGGGCGACCAGGTCATGACGGGGGTCATCGAGGCGGGCTCGAAGGACGAGGCCCGCGCCCTCTTGCGACGCCAGCAGATCATCGTCGACCAGATCAAGGAGAAGGGCCGAGAGATCGCCCTGCCCTTCCTCCGCCGCGGGGTGCCCCTGAAAGACCTGGCCGTGTTCACGCGTCAGTTTTCCGTCATGATCGATGCGGGTCTCCCCATCCTCCAGTGCCTGGAGATCTTGGCGGGCCAAGCCCAGAACAAGGTGTTCCAGCGAACGCTGATGGCCGTGCGGGACGACGTCGAGGCCGGTTCATCCCTGGCGGGTGCGCTCCGCAAGCACCCGATGGTGTTTGACGACCTGTACTGTAACCTCGTCGCCGCCGGTGAGGCGGGCGGGATCCTCGATACCATCCTCCAGCGCCTGGCGGCCTACCTGGAGAAGATCGTGAAGCTCCGCCGGGCCGTCCGCTCGGCCCTGACCTACCCGGCCGCCGTAATTGTCATCGCCGGCATCGTCGTGTGGGTGATCCTGACTTACGTGATCCCCACGTTCCGGGACCTGTTTGCCGAGCTGGGCGCGGCGCTTCCCCTCCCGACCCGCATCGTCATCGCCTTAAGCAACCTCCTGGCCCGATTCGGCCTGTTCGTCCTGGTCCTACTGGTTTTGGCCTTCGTGGCCGTCCGGCGGTGGTACAAGACGACCCGGACGGGCCGGATGACGATCGACCGACTCTTGCTCCGAACGCCCATTCTCGGAGGCGTCCTTCGGAAGATCGCCGTGGCCCGCTTTTGCCGGACGATGGCTACGCTCATCAGTAGCGGCGTGCCCATCATCGAGGCCCTCGAGGTCACGGCCAAGACGTCGGGCAACGCCGTCATCGAGGAGGCCATCCTGAAGGTCCGAACGGAAGTCGAGGCGGGCCGGGGCATCGCCGAGTCGATGGACCGGACGGGCGTCTTCCCGGCCATCGTCACCCACATGGTCAGCGTCGGCGAGCAGACGGGCGCCCTGGACACGATGATGAACAAGGTCGCCGAGTTTTACGAGGAGGAGGTCGACGCCGCCGTCGAGGGCTTCATGGCCCTGATCGAGCCGGTCATGATCGCCTTCCTGGGGCTCGTCATCGGCTCCATCGTCGTGTCGATGTACCTACCCATCTTCGGGCTCGTGAGCAAGATCGGATAGCCGTGGTCCGCACGACGTCGCCCCCCCTGGAGCGGTACCTGGCCATCCGGGTCCTGGTGGCTACGGTCATACTGGGGTCCATCCTGATCACGCAGGTCGTGGCCCAGGAAGTCCTGAGCGTTCGTCCCCTCTATACATTGATCGTTTACGTCCTGGCGTATTCGCTGGGAAGCGTCTTCCTGTACCTCGCCCTGGGCTTTCGACCGTGGCTCCTGCACCTCCAGTTCCTCCTGGACCTCAGTGCCATTACGGCGTTGGTGTACCTGACGGGCTCTTACCGGAGTCCCCTGAGCATCCTGTACGTGCTGTTCATTGCCGTCAGCGGGCTGACCCTGAGCCGGGCGGGCCTCTTTCGATTGGCGGCCGGGGCCGTCATCTTTTATGGGCTGATGGTCCTGGCCGTCCTGTTCCGATGGGTCCCCCTCTACGCCTCCGAGTGGTTCCCCATCGACCCCGAACCCGCCAAGCCGGCCCTCTACAACCTTATGCTCCACCTGACGGGCCTCTTCCTGACGGCCTGGCTGGTCAGCATCCCGGCCGAACACGCCCGGCGCTCTCAGCGGCAGGCCATCGAGGAACACCAGAAGCTTCAGAGTACCCAGGAAGTCCTCCATTTCATCGTTCGACAGTTCCCCGCCGGCCTGGTCCTGACGGACGCCCAGGGGCGCGTGAGCTTCATGAACTCGACGGCTCAATCCATCCTGGAGTCCTTCCCGGGAACCGACGACCGACCCTGGTGGGAGCGTCTGGGTACGACCCTGGAGGGGGCCGCCCTCCAGACCGAGTCGACCTGGCGTTTTCGCTCGACGTCCCCCCAGGGGCGGACCTATGACGTCCAGGGGGTCCGCTTCCTCGATGCCGCCCGGGGGAGTCTCTGGTGGCTGTGGGTCCTGCGGGACGTGACGGAGGACCTGAAGCGCCAGCAACAGGAACGGCTTCACGAGCGAATGCGGGCGACGGCTGAGATGGCCGCCGGCCTGGCCCACGAGATCAAAAACCCCTTGGCCGCCATCCACGCGGCCGTCCAGCTCCTGGCCCGGCAGAGTCGACCCGAGGACCGGGAAGTCATCGAGATCCTGGTCAAGGAGACGGCCCGCCTCCGGGATGTCATCGACCACTTCGTACAGTTTGCGAGTCCGGCCCCCCTGAACCTGCGGGTCTTTCCCCTGGCTCAGGCCATCGGGGACGTCGTGCGTCTGGCCCAGATGATCCCGACCGACGACGGTCCCATCCAGTGGTCTATGGAGGTCATCCCCGAGTCGCTGACCCTACGGGCCGACGAGAATCAGATCAAGCAGGTCCTGTGGAATCTCATCGTGAACGCGCTCCAGGCGATGCCCCGGGGCGGGGCCCTCCGGCTGAAGGCCCGACAGGAAGGCCACTGGGTCCACCTCAGTGTCCAAGATACGGGGCCGGGTATCCCGCCGGAACGGCTCCAGACGCTGTTTCAGCCCTTCCAGCCCTCCTCCACCGGCGGCCTTGGCCTCGGCCTGGCCATCGTGTACAATATCGTCCAGGCGCACGGGGGTTATATCGAGGTCACGAGCCAGCCCCAGCAGGGCACCCGCTTTGACATCTGGCTCCCTTCGGGGATCGTATGAAGCCCCACATCGTGGTCGTCGACGACGAGGTCGGAATCCGAGAAGTCATGCGTATGACCCTCGTCCGGGAAGGCTACCAGACGTGGGCCTTCAGCACGGGGACGGAGGCCATCGACTTTCTCAAGCAGAACCTCGTCGACCTTTGTATCGTCGACATCCGTCTCCCGGACATGGACGGCATCACCCTCCTGCGGGCGATCCGGGAGAACGACCCCTACCTGCCCGTCATCGTCATCACGGCCTATGCCTCGCTGGATACGGCCCTGGAGGCCCTCCGGATGCACGCCCGGGATTACCTCATCAAGCCCTTCGACCTGAACGAGCTCGTCCTCCGGGTCCGCCGCTGTCTGGAAGAATACCAACTGTGGCGGGAGAACTGGTTCCTCCGCCAGCAGGTCCGCCAGCTTCAGATGCCGTCCGAGCTGGTCTTCGAGAGCCCGGCGATGAAGTCCATCCTGGAACTCATCCAACGGATTGCCCGAACGCCCCACACCGTCCTCATCACAGGCGAGAGCGGCGTCGGCAAGGAAGTCGTCGCCCGCCTGATCCACGAGGCGAGCCACCGGACCGGCCCCTTCGTGTCCATCAACTGCGCTGCCGTCCCGGCGACCCTCCTGGAGACGGAGCTCTTCGGCCACGTCAAGGGTGCCTTCACGGGTGCCGTCACCCACAAAAAGGGTCTCTTTGAAGTCGCCAACGGCGGGACCCTCCTGCTGGACGAGGTCGGCGAACTCCCGATGGAGGTCCAGCCGAAGCTCTTACGGGCCATCGAGCACCGGACCATCCGCCCCATCGGGGCGACCCACGAGGTGGAGGTCGACGTCCGCCTGATTGCGGCGACGAATCAGGACCTGCAGGCCCGTGTCCAGAGCGGCCAGTTTCGGGAGGACCTGTTTTACCGCCTTCACGTCTTTCACGTTCGGGTCCCGCCCCTCCGGGAGCGCCGGGAAGACATCCTGCCCCTGGCCGAAATGTTTCTCCGGAAACACAGCCGCCTCGTCCCTCATCCGATCCATCGCCTGGCCCCGGAGACACAAAGGGTGTTTCTGGAATATCCCTGGCCGGGTAACGTCCGGGAGCTGGAAAACACCATCGTGCGGGCCATCTTGATGGAGAGTCACGACGAACTCCACCCTCATGCCCTTCCCCCCGAGATCCTGCAGAAGGCCGTCGGGGCCGTCGCCACCGTGGCGACTCCCGAAACCTTACCGGAGGGCCTCGACCTGGACACCTACGTCGAACAAGTCCGGCGCCGCTTCATCGAGCAGGCCCTCCGGAGGACTCGGGGGTCCCGCAAGCGGGCGGCCGAGCTCCTCCGTATTCCCGTCCGGTCCCTGAAATACTACATGCGGAAGTACGGCCTCTCGGCCCGTCAGTTTCGGAAGGAAATCGATGCAGGATAGAGACGGGATGGATACGGGTGCCAGGTCCCTGGGACCTGGCACCCTCTCCTCACCTCCCCCACCAAGGTCCACGAAAGCCGACCGGGAGCCCAGAGGCTCCCGGGTTCGGTCGCTTACCGGACCTCGATGACCCGACCGGCGGTGGGCTCCCGCTTGGGGAGCGTCAGTCGCAGGACGCCGTCCTTAAACTCGGCCGAGATGCGGTCGACGTCGACCGTCTCGGGCACGGTGAAGCTCCGCAGGAACTTTCCGTAAAACCGCTCCTGCCGATGATAGTCGACCCCCTTCTCCTCTCGGGCCAGCCGACGCTCTCCCTGAATCGTCAGGACGCCGTCCTGGACCGTCACGCGGACGTCCTCCTTGCGGAGGCCGGGCAGGTCGACCTCGACGACGTAAGCCTTATCGTTTTCGTAGACGTCCACGGCGGGAGCCCAGACGAACTCCCGTTCCTCTTCCCGACGGAGGGTCGGGAAGAACTCCTCAAAGAGCCGTTCCATCCGCTCGGTCAGGCGCTCCATCTCTCGGAAGGGGTCCCACCGACGGAGTTCTCGAAACGGAGACCATCGCACCAGGGCCATGGCCGACCTCCTGGTTGGGGATTCTCATCCTAAATATAGGCATCCTTGAGCGGATGTCAAGCATATTTTGTGAGCCTAAATGGCTCAAATAAGTGTACAGTTGAGTCAACTATAGAGTGTCCCGTATCCCCCTCGACCCATCGCCATAACCCCACCCTTTGATCCGCCCCCGTGTCTCCGACTATACTTGGGTATCCCCTCTTCCCAGCGCCACGTCGATGAGGTCTGGCATGGCTCCGACGAAAGTCCGCCTCCCCCGACGCTTCCCCCGGGCGGCCCTCCCGAATCCCCCACCGGAAGAACTCCGGGCCCTGGCCCGTCCCGAGGAACGGACGACCGATTATGGCGCTCCGAGCTACGTCACCCGTTTCCGGAGCCGCTCGGCTCACTTTACGAAAAACACCCTCGACGACCCCATCACCGACGCCGACTGGAAGGCCCTTGAGGACGTCGTGGAGAGCTTTCCCCGCCGAGAGTGGATCCAGCTCGACCGCTGGATCGGCGAGGACCCCCGCTTTCGTGTCCACGCCCGCCTGTACGTCCCTCGCGAGTACGCCCGCATCGCCTTCGGATGGGGCCAGCTCCTCATCCCGGCCCCGGCCGACCACGAACCGGACATCGTGACCGTCGACGTCCCCGACTGGCCCGAGCGGCGCATCCTCGTCGACCCCATCGAGCGGGTCAATTACGTCCTGGGGACGGACTATATCGGCGAGGCGAAGATGTCCTTTCTCCGTCTCTGGATGTACCTCTGGAAGGAGCGGGGGGGTCTTGGCTTTCACGCCGGGAGCAAGGTCGTCCGCGTGCGGGACAATCCCCGGTGGATGCTGTTTTTCGGCCTCAGCGGAACGGGCAAGACGACTCTGACGAACCATACCCTGGGACTTCCGCCCGGCAAGACCTTCCTCGTTCAGGACGACATCGTCGCCTGGCTTCCCGACGGCCTCTGCCTGGGGAGTGAAAACAAGGGCCTCTACGTCAAGACCGAGGGCCTGACGCCCGAGTCCCAGCCGGCCATCTATCAGGCCGCTACGCGACCCTCGGCCATCCTGGAAAACGTGTGGGTCGGGCCCGACGGTCGAGTCGACTTTGGGAATTACGAACTGACGACCAACGGCCGGGCCGTCGTCCTTCTGGAAGAACTCCCCAACGCGGCGCCGAGCATCGATGCTCCTCGGGTCGACCAAATCTTCTTCATTACGCGAAATCCCCTGGCCCCGGCCCTGGCCCGGCTGGACCACGCTCAGGCGGCCGTCGCCTTCATGCTCGGCGAATCCGTCGAGACGAGTGCCGGCGACCCCACTCGAGCCGGTCAGGCCGTCCGCGTCGTCGGGACAAACCCCTTCATCGTCGGACCCCCACAGGACGAGGGCAACGCCTTCTTGGCCATGCTGGAAAGGTCATCCCACGTCGAGTGTTACCTCGTCAACACGGGGACCCTCGGAGAGGGCGAGCGGTCCCGGAAAATCCGGCTCGAGGAGACGGTTGCCCTCTTGCGGGCCGTGGCGGAGGGGTCGGTAGCGTGGGTATATGACCGGGACCTGCGGCTGGAGGTCCCGGCATCGGCTCCTGGCGTCCCGGTCGAGGCACTCCACCCCCGGGCGTATTATGGGGCCGACGAGTTCCGGGCTCAATTGGAGCGGCTTCGGACCGACCGAAGGGCTTGGCTCGGCCGCTTTCCGGGCCTCCGTCGGGAGATCCGGGAGGCCCTATACTGAAGGCTCCGTCTTCGGTCCGCTCCCGAAAGCCGGGGATCGAGTCCCCGTTTCCCCGCCTATCGGAGCCCGACTTCGGCCAGGGCTTGGCGGAGGAGGTCGGGGGAAACGTCTTCGACGACCTCGACCCGGCCTGGCTCGACGAGAAGCGGGAGCCGAAAGCCGGCCGTCCCGTGGCGTTGCTTCTTGTCCAGTGTCAGGGCCTGCCAGAAGCGGGCTTCGTCCCAGATCGGCAGAGGCCGAAGCCCTCCCCAGGCGTCGATGAGACGGTGGAGGCGTTCGAGGTGCACCGCCTCGAGGCCCGTCCGCTGGCGGGCGATGCGGCCCTCGACGGCGAGGCCCCACAGGACGGCCTCACCGTGGGTCAGTCCCCGATAGTCGGTCATGGCCTCCAGGGCGTGGCCGACGGTGTGGCCCAGGTTGAGCCACTGCCGCATGCCGCGGTCCTGCTCATCGGCCTGGACGACCCGGACTTTATAGGCGGCGCAGGTCCGGACCATCGTCTCGAGGGCTTCCGGGTCCCGGCGGCGGAGGTCGGCCGTGTGGGCCTCCAGCCAGCTCAGGAAGGGCTCCCCGATGAGGAAGGCGTACTTGATGACCTCCCCCATTCCGTCCCGGAAGGCGTCTTCGGGTAGGGTCTGCAGGAATCGAGGGTCGACCCAAACGAACTCGGCCGGGTAAAAAGCACCGACGAGGTTCTTCCCGAAAGGCGTGTCGACGGCCGTCTTACCGCCGATGGCGCTGTCCGTCTGGGCCGTCAGGGTCGTCGGTACGTGCCAGAGGGGGATGCCCCGCATGTAGAGGGCCGCCGCCAGGCCGACGAGATCACCCAGCACGCCCCCGCCCCAGGCGACGAGACGGGCGTCCCGTCGCAGGCCGAGGCGAAACAGGTCGTGAAGGAGGTCCCGCAGGCTGTCCCACGACTTGGCCGTCTCACCCTCGGGCCACGTCAGGAGGTGGACACCGGTCTGGCGGCGGACGTCCGCGGTCAGGTCTGGAAAGGCCTCGAGGACAGCCGCATGCGTGACGACGGCCGTCGGGGTCGGGTCGGCCGCCAGACGCCGGAGGAACCGGTCCCACGCGTCCCGGCCGACGACGATGCGGGACACGAGGTGCCGGTGGACGTGAAGTTCCAAAGTGTCTTGCATAAGCGTGGCCGACGTCTTGGCTTTCGGACTTACTCAAACAGGACGCTGACGGAGGTCTCTTCGTGGATGTTCCGAATCGCCTCGGCAAACAGCCAGGCCACGGAGAGGACCTCGATTTTCGAGCACCGGGCCTTTTCCGGCGTCAGGGGGACGGTGTCGGTGACGATGAGCCGCTCCAGGGGGGACTGCTCGATGCGCTCGACGGCGGAACCGCTCAGGATGGCGTGGGTACAGCAGGCCAGGACCCGTCGGGCTCCGTGCTCCAGGAGGGTCTGGACGGCCCTCAGGAGGGTGCCTCCCGTGTCGACGATGTCGTCCACGACGAGGGCGTCCATCCCGCGAACGTCGCCCACGACCCGCAGGACCTCGGCCTCGTTCGGCCGCTCCCGGCGCTTGTCCATGATGGCGATCTGGCACCCTGCCCGCTTGGCCAGGGCGCGCGTACGGGCGACCCCCCCGGCATCGGGCGAGACCATGACGAGACGGCTCGTGTCCAAATTCGACCGGATATAACTCAGGAACACCGGTGCCGCGTACAGGTGGTCGACCGGGACGTTAAAGAAGCCGACGATCGGGTCCGCATGGAGGTCCATAAACAGGAGACGGTGGACGCCGGCCGCCTGGAGCATGTCGGCGACGAGCTTCGAGGAGATGGGCACGCGGGGCTTGTCTTTTCGGTCCTGGCGGGCGTACCCGTAGTAGGGCATGACGGCCGTGATACGCCAGGCCGACGCCCGCTTGAAGGCATCGATCATCAGCAGGAGTTCCATGAGGTTCTCATTGACCGGCGGGCACGTCGGCTGGATGACGAAGACGTCGGCACCCCGGACGTTCTCCTGAACCTGCACGTAGATCTCTCCGTCGGCGAAGCGGCGGATCTCGATGGCGCCCAGGGGCATGCCGAGATGCTCCGCGATCCGACGGGCCAGGGCCGGATTGGCCGTGCCGGAAAAGATTTTGAATTTTTCGACGCCGGGCGACGGCATAAGTCTGTTCTCCTCCCACCGGGGATGACGTCGGCTCGATTTATGCTAACACAGGGGTCGGCTCGGTGCCACGGGCCCGACAGGCACGGTCGGCCTCCCGTCTATGGGACGATCCGGGTCCCGCCCTCTCCCCGCAGGGCCCGGGGGAGTTCGTCGATAGACGTGATGAGGACCGCCGAGCCCCCGCTTCGCAGGTAGGCAATGGCCGCCTCGACCTTGGGCCCCATCGACCCCGGTGGGAAGTGACCCGCCTGCATGTACTGCTCGGCTTCCTCGACAGTCATCCGGTCGAGCCAACGTTGGCGGGGCGTACGGTAGTCCAAGGCCACGGCCGGGACGCCGGTCAAGATGACGAACAGGTCGGCCCCGAGCTGGGAAGCCAGGAGGCCGCTGGTGTAGTCCTTGTCGATGACGGCCTCGACGCCCCGCAGGAGGCCCCGCTCGGTCCGGATGACGGGGATACCCCCGCCCCCGCCGGCGATCACGACGTAGTCCTGCTCCAAGAGGGCCCGGATGGCCTCCAGATTCAGGACTTCTCGGGGCCGGGGTGAGGCGACGACCCGTCGGTACCCGCGGCCAGCGTCCTCGACGATCGTCCAGCGCTTCTTACGGGCCAGGACGGAGGCCCGGTAAGCCGTGAAGAAGGGGCCGATAGGCTTCGTCGGCTGGACAAAGGCCGGGTCGTCCTCATCGACGACGACCTCCGTCAGCACGCAAACGACCCGCGGCGCCCGTCCGAGCCGGGTCAGGTAGTTCTGCAGGGCCAGGCCGATCATGTAGCCCATGCTCCCCTGGGACATGGCGACGGCCACGTCCAGGGAAAAGGGCGGGACCTTGGTGCTGGCCTCCTCCATCTGAATGAGGATGCTACCGACTTGAGGCCCGTTGCCGTGAACGACCAGGAGCCGGTAGCCGGCCCGCAGGAGGGCCGTCAGACGCCGGGCGGCCCGGTAGGCGTTACGGAACTGCTCCCGTTGGGTTCCCCGTTGGTCGGGCGGGTGGAGGGCGTTGCCCCCAAAGGCGACGACCGCCAAGGGCTTGCGCTTCATGGAGGCCTCCACGTTTCAGCCGTAGCACTCTCATAAAACCCGATGGGCACGTTTTCCGGCTCGGTCCTCGGTGTTCGGTACCCGGCCCTCGGCGTCGATCCAAATCAGGTACCGGATACCGGAATGGAAGGCCGGGACCCGGGCGGAATTCTCAGCTCATGCACGAAGCCAGCACCCCCCTCGCAAGGGGGCTTGGACTTAGCAACCCCTTTCTCCGTCACCCGTCACTCGTCCCTTCCGCGTCCTTGGGAGGCCCGGCCGAGGCGCTCCAGGAGGACCTCCTCCAGCGTCGGCTGGCCGATGGGCTGGAGTTCGTAAGTAACCCGGACGGCGGGCTTTTCGATGCGCATGATCCGCCGAAGGTCGACCGGTGTAGCCATCACGACGACGTCGGCCGGACATCGCCGGATCGTCTCCTCCATTTCCGCCATCTGGGTGCGGCCGTAACCCATCGCCGGCAGGACCTGCGTGAGCTGACCGTATGTCTGAAATACCTGGACGAGGGAGCCGACGGCGTAAGGTCGGGGGTCGACGACCTCGGCGGCCCCGAACTTCATCGCCGCGATGAGCCCCGCCCCGTAGGCCATCTCCCCATGGGTCAGCGTCGGGCCGTCCTCGACGACAAGGACCCGGCGACCCCGGATCAGATCCGGGTCCTCGACGAAGATGGGCGAGGCCGCGTCGACGATGACGGCCGAGGGATTCAGCGCCATGACGTGACGGCGAATCGTCTGGACCTGCTCGAGGGACGCCGTGTCGACCTTATTGATGACGATGATGTGGGCTCGCAGAAAGTTGACGGACCCCGGATAGTACGTGCGCTCGTGGCCCGCCCGGTGGGGGTCGGCGACGACGATCTCGACCGTCGGCTCAAAGAAGGGCCAGTCGTTGTTTCCGCCGTCCCAGACGAGGACGTCCGCTTCCCGCTCGGCCGCCTCCAAGACGGCGGCGTAATCGACGCCGGCATACACGACGACGCCCCGCCGGAGGTGAGGCTCGTATTCCTCCCGCTCCTCGATGGTGCAATCGTAGCGGTCCAAGTCTTCCAGGACGGCGAACCGCTGGACCCGCTGGCGGGTCAGGTCCCCATAGGGCATCGGGTGACGCACGACGACGACCCGGTACCCGGCCCGCCGGAGGCAGTCGACGACGTACCGAGTCGTTTGGCTCTTGCCGCTTCCCGTCCGGACGGCACAGACGGAGACGACGGGCTTGCGGCTCTTCAACATCGTCGCCCGGGGCCCCATCAGGCGGTAGTCGGCCCCGCCGGCCAGGGCGACGGCCGCCCGTTCCATGACATACTGGTGAGACACGTCGCTATAGGCAAAGACGACCTCGTCGACGTGGTACTCCCGAATCAATCGGGGCAGGTCCTCTTCCGGGAAGATGGGAATCCCGTCCGGATAGAGGGGGCCGGCCAACTCCGGGGGATACCGGCGGCCGGCGATGTTGGGGATTTGGGCCGCCGTGAAGGCGACGACCTCATACGACGGGTCGTCTCGGTACACGACGTTAAAGTTGTGAAAGTCCCGACCCGCCGCGCCCATAATGATGACCCGACGTCGCCTCATATACTGCCTCCCTGAAGGTCTCGGGTTCCGGTCTATTCGGGGCCGTGGACCCGGAACCTTTTCCACAGCCCCCTACGGCCCTATCGCCTTACTGCCTTATTGCCTTACTGCCTCACTTGCCCTATGGTCCTCCGATTTCCCGAAGCGCCCGCTCGATGGCCCGGTCGAGGACCTGAATGGCTCGCTCGATGTGCTCTGGCTCGATGACCAGGGGCGGAATCCACCGAATGACGTTCCCGTAACGGCCGCACGAGATCAGAAGCAGGCCGTCGGCCAGGGCGTTTTCCAAGACCCGGCGGACGAGCTCCCCCCAGGGTCGCTTGGATCGGCGGTCCCGCACGAACTCTAGGCCGACCATGTAGCCGAGACCCCGAACGTCCCCCAAGCACTCGTACTTCTCCTGAAGTCGACGGAGGCCCTCCATCATCCCGGGCTGAAGCGCCTGCCCCTTCTCCAGGAGGCGGTCCTCCCGGATCGTGTCGATGGTCGCGATAGCCGCCGCGCACGCAAGGGGCGAGCCCCCGAAGGTCGTCCCGTGCGCCCCGGGACTCCATTGCTCCATGATCCGGCGCGGGGCACACACAGCACTCAGGGGAAGCCCCGAGGCAATGCCCTTGGCGACGGCCATGACGTCTGGGACGACCCCCGAATGCTCGCACGCAAACCACCGAAGCGTCCGACCAAAGCCCGTCTGGACTTCGTCCAGGACCAGCAGAATCCCATGCTCGTCGCAGACCCGCCGGAGTTCCCGTAAAAACGAGAGGGGCGGGACGACATAGCCGCCCTCACCCTGGACCGGCTCGACGAGAATCGCCGCCACGGCCTCGGGCGGGACCCGGGTCTCAAACAGCCGGTATAAGGCGTCGATCGTCGCCTGCACGCATTCGTCCGGCGTACCCTCAAACCGGTAGGGATTCGGGAAGGGGACGTGATAGACCTCGGGAAGAAGCGGGGCGTAACGCCGCCGGAACTTGACGGCCGACGTCGTCAGCGAGATGCAGGCCAACGTGCGACCATGGAAGGCTCCCTCAAAGGCGATGACGGCCGGGCGGCCCGTCACGTACTTGGCCAACTTAATGGCCCCTTCGACGGCCTCGGCCCCCGAATTGCTGAAAAAGAAGGTGTCGATGTCGCCGGGCATGACCTGGGCCAGGCGTTCGCCCAGCTCGGCCAGGGCCTCAAAGTAATACGTACAGCCGGCGTGGATGAGGCGGTCCATCTGCCGCCGAAGGGCCTCCAGGACCCGAGGCGGACGGTGGCCGATGTTGGCGACGGCCGTCCCGGAGGCGAAGTCCAGGTACGCCTTCCCGTCGGCGTCATAGACGTAAGGGCCTTCGGCCCGGACGACGGCCAGGGGCCAGTCGATGACGAGGGCCGGCGTCAGATGGCGCCGGGCGCGTTCGACGATGGGATGGAGGGTCATAGGGGCTTCTCCGGGAAACTCTGCGGGGCTGTCCAGGGGATTCTACAAAAAGAAACCCATTCTGCAAGCTGAATGGATTTCATATCCTGCTTCGAAGGGGGTCGGGGAGTTTCCGGAAGTCCCAAAAATTACCGGGACACTGGGGCCAGGGGACGGCATTCGCGCCAAGCCCCGCTCGCCCAGAGTGCGGCTACCGGCTCGGCATCGATTCGGTGCCGGGTATCGGGTCCCCGGTCCCTGATACCGGATACCTAAGCGGAATGCCCGGCTCATGCTTCGAAAAACACGCCCATGAATCCCACGCCCGAATTCGAATAGGCCGCCGTCGGAAGCCAACGCCACGGCTCGACGTCCCGCGACCCAAAGACCCTCACCGGGGTCGGACCCCCGGACGGGACGAAAAGGTCGGGACCGGCGGGACTTGAGACCGCCACGTGGGCGTCGGGACAGAAGGCGTGAGGGCCGGAGCCAACGGCTGGGGAGTCACGGGTTCAAATCGGACGGCCGGACCCTGGACGACGGGCGCCGGGGTCACGGGTATCTGCCCAGGCGGAATCGGCCCCGGGGGCGCCGTCCGAACCACAGCCGGGAGGGTCACGACCGACGGCGGGATCGGCTGGGGCGGGACGGGCCGGACGACCTCGCACAAAATCCCCTGAAGGGCACAGGTCAATTGCCAGAACAGGGGGTTCGGGAACAGATAAATGGGAGCCCTGGACGTCGGGGCCTCCGACGGCGTCGGCGCCTCCTCATAACGGCGCCGGGTGCGCCGCTCCGGGACTTCGGGATACTCGTGAATGACGCGAATCTCCCGGGGCGTCTCGACTGTCACGGTCGCCGGTCGGGGAACCGGACCGCCGATACGCTCGCCCGTCGGCGTCCGGTTCGTGACCATCCAATCCCGCTGACCGTCCCGGTCGAGGATGACCAGACGCATATCGCCCTTCAACCAGACGCTGGTCCCCTCGACCCGCAGGAGGCCCGAGGCGTCCGGCGTTTGCGCCGACTGTTCGGCTATCCGAAGAATCAGGCTCGTCGGGACCGGCGACCGCAAGAGGCGGATCAAGCCTCCGACGTCGACGATGGGCCATCCGTGCCGGTCCAGCCACTGGGTCAGATAGGTCTCCGAGGGATTGCGGGCCGCCGCCTGAAGAAAGGCCTCCAGCGTCGAGGCCCCGGCCGACCCCGGAACCAGCAACAGCAGGAGGATTCCCAGGACCCACCCGACGGCCCCAGAGCCACGTCCTCGTCTATCCATGAACGACCTCCCTGTTGTCTCCCTATAGTTTAGGCCCGCTCCTGGGAGCCACCAGGGTCCTGTTCTCCCAGCCCGCTCGCCAGAGCGGGGCATCATCCGCAGAAGCCTCCGGAATTTGGGGGAAGAGGGTTTCTTGGGTACAATAGAAGGTCTATAGGAGAGCCCCAGAGTCCACACGTTCAATTTTTTGAATGAAAGCAGGGGCATTCAAAAAATTGAACATATCGCCGGGGAAGAAGGTGCCCGGTCCTGGCCGTGGGGTGGCGCCCTTTCCAACATCCGGGGAAAGACGCCAGAGCGGCTCGATTTTTGCATATTCGGGGACCCAACGACGGCCCGAGCGAGTCAAGAGGTGGAAGCGGCTGAAATCATTTGCAGGGGAATGACCTCTTAACCTCACTGTTGAGGAGGGTCGAACATGACGCGACGGGGTTTCGCTTCAAGAATCCGACTCGGGCTGGCCGTGCTCGCTTGCGTCGGTTTCCTGGGCATGGCCACCCAGGCTCGGGCCGGCGGCACGATCATGGTCATCCCGGGGACGTTTACGACGGATGAGGCTTATGACGCCAATGGCAACAAGGTGAAGACCGACAAAATCGTTGTCCCCAACCTCGGGCTCCTGTTCAGCTATAGCATTCCCCTGAAGGGCGTTGGGCCGGAAGAATGGGGTTCGTCTCTCAGCGTGACCATGCTGTACTGGTTTGCCAAAGTGGACACGCCGGCGGGACCGGGCCAGTGGAGCTCCATTTTCGCCTGGCCGATCGTGTCCTTTGGGAGCAAGTACTTGGACTTCTACGCGGGCTATCAATTAGACCTGGGTGCGGATGGAGCCGAGGCCTTGACCCTGGGCGGGACCGTCAAGTATCCCATCGGCAACTTCTCGGTCGCCGGCGGCGTCGACTACTACTGGACTTTCCAGCAGGAGGACGCTATCGATCAGCCGAACTGGTTCATCGTCCGGGGCACGGGAACATACTCCTTTAAGTAAGATCGCGGAGGGCGTCAACGGCAGTATCGGGGCGACGGTGGCGTACTACTTCTTCTCCGAATCTCCGGCTTTGGGGAACGACAACGGGAATGTGTTCCTGATTCGCCCCCAGATCGGCATCTCTTACGAGAAGTTCTCCTTCACTGTGATGTGGGGGAGCGTGGACGAATACACCTCGGGGGGCATCAGCTTCTCGGGCAAAAACACGTTGGTCAAAAAGGCGACGGGCTTCCGGGCGTTTATCGGATATAGCTTCTAGACCCGGTGAATCCCAGGGGTTCGAGGTCCTCTGCCGTCTCGGACCCCTGGGTTCTAACGCCGAGGACCGAAGACCGAGCCTGGCCACCGGAAAACGCGCGCACCAGGTATGCAGACCCGGTGTGCGCGTTTTCCAGTAGGCGGGCTCGGTCTTCGGTGCTCGGTGTCCGGCCTTCGGTGTCGGACCGGCTCCGGTGCCGGGTACCAGGTCCCAGGTGCCAGATAGTCGGTACCCGATACCTGGTACCCGGTACCGGGTACCTGTCTACGCACGATGCAGGATATGCCAGGTACCAGGAACCTGGTACCTGGCACCCCTCCCCCATTCCCACGTCCCAAATCTCAACAAAGTACTCTACTTCACTTCTCTTCTTCGGACTCCTCCCCTTCTTTTACTCGCCCCTCCGTCACCCCCTCGATACGAATTCCCCGAAGCATGAAGTAGGCCCGTAGGAGCCATCGTTCCCAGGCTGGCCGGTGCTTACAGTAATACCGCCACTGGGCGGCCCGCCGGGCCTGTCGGACGCGAGTCCGAACCTGCGGGTTGCGGCTTACACTCTGACCCCGAAAGTGGATGACGCGCACCGTCGGGACCCACCACACTTTCCAGCCTGCCTGGTTGAGCCGTAGACCGAAGTCGCAGTCCTCGTAGTACATGAAGAATCCGACATCCAGGCCGCCGACGGCTTCCCAGGCGGCCCGTCGGACCATCATGCAGGCGCCAGAGACCCACGTGACGGGCCGAGCCTCCGACGACCGTCGCCATCGGGCCTGAAGCCAGGGAAGGTGCATCCACCGGGTTCGCCACCGATATAGGAATTCCCGTCCGAACGTGATGGGCGCGCCCCACGACGGTTCGATAAGGCCATCGGGGGATTGAATCCGGGGGCCGGCGGCTCCGGCATCCGGCCGGGTTGTCATGAAGGCGGCGAGGTTTCGGAGGGCCCCCGGGGGAAACACCACGTCGGCGTTGGCGATGCACACAGGGTCGACGTCTTCGTTCAGGGCCGACCATCCGGCGTGGCAGGCGGCTCCGAAGCCCGGATTGTCGGGCCGTTCAACGAGCCGCACGTCGCCGAGCCACTCGACGGCGACGTGGAACCAGGACCGGACCTGGGGCTCTTCGGAGGCATCGACGACGACGACCTGAAGGGGCTGGCCCTGAAAGCGCAGGCTCTGCAGGGCAAGCCGCAGGTCGTCGGGAGTCCGATAGTGGACGACGATGACACCGAGTCGGGTCATAGGCTTCAGGCAACGTCCGGCGCGGGGTCTCGGGCCGATGTATCGGCCGCATCCTGGGGTCGCATCGCCGGCAGGATGACCCGAAAGACGGGCCCGTCGGGTGTATTTTCGGCCTTCAGGGTCCCGCCCTGAAGTTCGACATACCGTCGGGCCAGAGGGAGTCCGAGGCCGGAGCCGTACTGTTTGGTCGTGAAGGACGGTTCAAAGATGCGTCCCAGGATTTCGTCGGGGATCGTCGGCCCCCGATTCCAGACCTCGATGGCGTAAGCTTCGGTCCCGACCGGCCGGAGGGTAATGCGGATGTGGACGTCCCGACCGACGGCTTCGACGGCGTTCTCGAGGATGTTGTGGAGGGCCCGACCGAGCCACTCGGGATCGGCCCAAACGGTCCAGGGTCGGGACGTGTCGCCATCGATGACGATCTCGACGTGGGGGCCGGCCTCTGTGCCGTAGGGCTGGACGACCTCCGGGAGCCACTGGCGCAAGTCCAGACGACAGGGTCGCAGGGGGAGCTCTTGGCTGTACTGGGCAAACTCCTGGACGCGGCGCTTCAGGGTCTCGATCTGCTTTTGCAGACGCTCGACGAAGACGGGCAAGCGGGTCTGCAGGCGGGCCCAATCTCCGGCGGCCGCCATCGAGCGGATTTGGTCCAGCGTGAGTTGCATGGGCGTCAGAGGATTTTTGACGGCGTGGGCGACCTGACGGGCCATCTCCTGCCAAGCGGCCAGTTGTTCGGCCCGTCGGGCTTCGGCCTGATAATGGCGGAGCTGGTCGAGGAGGTCCCCGAATCGGGTGAGGATCGGTTGAAATTCCTCGGGCAGACCCGTCGGGGCTGGAGTCGGGGGCTCCAACCGGGCCGGTTCGATGCCCTGGATGAACTGGACGATTTGCCGGACGGGCCGAACCAATCGGGCCGACAGGTAGTAGCTGACGATCATGGACAGGCCCATCGTCAGGAAGAAGCCTGTCAGGAGCTGATGGACGATATGGCCGATGCGGAACTGCAGGACGTAGGAGTCCACGGAGATAGGGAGCCAGAGGGTGAAAGGGGGCAGGTCCACCGTCAGGGTATACGGCAGGCCCGACGGGTCCGCCCGCACCTGAGGGAGCAGGCCCATGAGGTACCAGGCCCTCCGGCTGGTTGCGTACAGGCGGTCATCCTCAAAGACGTCCACGTCCCGCCGCAGGGTCCGTCGGACCCAGTGGAGGAGGGCGTCTTCGATGTCGGTCGACCTCGTGAAGGTTTGATAGTCCTGCAAGATAGTTTGGGCCTCGGCGGCGACCTGGCGGGTCTGGGTCACGAACTGGGACCGGTAGTCCCGATAAACGTAAAATCCGATGGTTCCATATATACCGACCCACAGGAGGCCCACGGCGATGACGGTCGTCCCAAAGATGAGGGTCCGGAATCGGGGCGGACCCCGGTGGGGCCGGTGCCGGCGAAGGACCCACAACCAGGCCGGGACCATAAGCGTCAGGCCGTCCCATAAGACGAGGCCGGCGAGCCGGTCGAGGAGGTCCAGGGGACGGTCATGTCGGATGGCGAATTGGAGGTCCAGGGACGGGTGGGGGAGGGTGTACACGGCCAGCCGTTCCCCGTAAGGCGTTTCGATGACCTGCCACTCGCCGGGTCGGGCCGGGGGTCGGGGGAGGGGAAAGAACCAGGTCGTTTCCGTCAGGGCGGCCCCGGCTCGGGTCCAGGCCCCGAATCGGAAAGGCCCCAGGAGTTTCTGGAACGTCTGGGTTTCGTCCATCTGGAGGGCGGGGGGCACCCCGTCGGGTCGGGCATCCCAAGGGGCCCAGTAAAGGTCCTCGGCGATGGCCACGACGACCTGCAGGGTTCCCCTCGAGAAAGAAGCCGTCCGCCGGGCGACCCGGAGATATCGGACGCCGCCGTCGTATACGGTCCGCCGGGTGAACGTCCACTCCTCCCCGGTCCGGCCAGGGGCTTCGTCGGGCTCCGGCCACCACGGCATCTGCCAGTCCATGCGGGACTCGGCGATACGCCGGCCCTGCCCGTCGTACCACCGCAGGATCACCGACGAGGCATTCATCGAGCGGGCAAAGGGAAGACGCTCCCACAGGAAAAAGGCACTTGCCGGGTCCGGGTCCTGGACCCCGAGGACGGGGAGCCAGCGGTCGACCAGCCGGAGCGCCTGCTCGAGGTCGATGGCCGCTTGCGTCTGGCGAAACTGGTAAAGGGCCTGCCAGTCCCGTTCGACGAATTCCCGCCGCACGGCGTGACTCCGGGTCAACAGGAGGGGGTGGAGGCAGTAAAACAGGCACCAGGCCGGAAGCAAGACCGGATGCGCCGTCGGCCGGTGGGTCCATCGGGCCCCAGCCCATACGACCAGGGCCACGCCCCAAAAGATCAGGGGGACGCCCGCAAGCAGGCCAGATATCCCCAAGATGGCTCCCACGCCTGCGGCGGCACCGGCCAAGACCCAGGCTCCCAGAATCCGGAGCCATCCGTAGGTCAGCGACCCGACCGGCGCGATCGCCCCCATCAGCCAGAGGCCCAGAGCGAGCCGGACCCAGCGGTGGAATCCGCTGGCCTGCTCGACCTCCAGGACCTCCAGATGGCTGACATGAAGGACATTCATCAGGAGACGGTCCATCCAGTAGGTCAAAACGGCGAGGACCAGCGTCCAGCCCAAACCGATCAGGACGGCGCCGACTCGCCGCCCCCGGCCCCAACGCTGTCCCAGCGTCCCCGGCCAGCGAGCCACCGTATAAGCCGTCCCGAGACCCCATAGGACCAGGCCGGCCCCGCCGAGCGTGAAAGTCCAGAGATTCCGGCCCCATACGGGAAGGCCGTGGACCGTGAACATCACGGGGCTCCCCAGGTCCAGGCCCGAAACCCTCAGGTGAAGCCCGACCGCGACCCACAAGGCTGTCCCCAGGACCGCCAGGCCGACCCGACGTCTCCTTTCTGCGCCGGCCGCCGAGTCCCCGAGAGCCCGGTAGACCATACCTCCTAAGCCGACCCAGAGACCGGTGACCAGCCCGATGCCGACCAGGGCCTGGAAGGTAGCCCACCAGGCATTCATGCGGGCTTGGGCGTCGGGGACCCGCCGTAAAATTTGGTCGGGGGCCTCAATGGAGACCGTCCGGTCCCAGGCCGCCGTCAGGGCGTCGATGACCTCGGGCGCGACCTCCCACAATACCGGTAGCCGGAGCCCCCTTTGCCAGAGCGGCTGGGGTGCCACCTCCCATAGCGTCTGTCCCCCTTCGAGGCGAAGTCCCAGCCTTTGCTGAACGACGACTCGTTCGGATCCCTCTCGGCGGAGCCCCAGGATGAATAGACCGGCTGGCCGAGCTTGTAGGAACCAGCCGGCTGGCCGAGCCGAATCGGCAACCTCTTGCGGGTCGACCGTAAAGAAAGACCCCCACCGCTCGACGGCGGTCCCCCGCGCGACCCACACGCCGACGTCGGAACGGCCGACCCAACGGCGGAAGTCTCCGTCCGCCGCCTGAATCCATCGAGCCTGCCAGATACCCCTCTGCACCCGGGCGACCCAGTTGGGCGAGCGGGACAGCGCCCAGCCCGCCAGCAGGCATAGAGCGATCCCCCCGCCGACCCATCGCTCCCAGGCCCGAAGCCGTAAGCGGCCCCACCGGTCCAAGGCCCAAAGACCCGCCCACAGGATAGGAAAGGCCGGCCACCGCAGGAGGGCCGCCCCCAGCAGGACCCATCGGAGCCAACATCGGGTCACCGAGTCTGGAATACGATCAGGTGCCAGGCCCGTTCGCGGAATTCCCATCCGAGTTCGACCGAGTACTCAAAGTCCTTGCCATGGGCCCGGTCGTAAAAACGCCACGTGCCCCGGACCAGCCATCGGTTCCGTTCCGAGCCCTCGTCCTGTACCACCTGGAAGGCACGTGTCTCCAAGCGGCGCTCCATCTCCTGAAAGAGGGCTTGCGCCTGGTCGGCCGTCAGGAAGCCACTCCGAAGGTTGGGAAGCCGTACGTAGACCCGGCCCTCCGAACTCAGGTAGACGCTCAACCGCGTCCAGGCATTCGTCCGGAAGGCCTGGGCGGCGGCATCTCCCAGATCCGAGGCCCCGGCCGACAGGCTCCCGACCAGCACGAGAAATCCGACCCACCCGATACGGACGCTACGCACGGTCATGGCCCTTGCCCCGAGACGAGCCCCTCCCCTCGATGAATTCCGAGGACCCCGAAGGCCCGATACAGCGAAGAAGCGGCGCCTCCCCCTGCCCTAAGTGTGCAAATCGGATGCCCAAAATTCAGCCGGTCGGGCGACCCAAGGCCTGGCGAACCAGATGGCACAGAACCGAAGGCGGGACCAGACCGCCCCGGAGGAGCACGCCGTTGAAAAAGACCGTCGGTGTGCCGGCAATGTTCAAGCGCAAGCCTAACTCGACTTGGCGGCGAACCCGCTCCTGAATCGCCGGCGTAGCGGCACAGGCCCGCAAGACCACAGCCGTACCTGCCCCCGGGATGCGGCCCTCCAGCCAGAGGGCAATAGAGGGCTGATACATGAGTATCTCATCGTGGACGGCCCGAAGGCGGCCCTGGTCGGCGGCACACTCGGCGACGGCCGCCAGTTCGCAGGCCAGCGGATGAACGGGACGGGAGACACTCGGATTGCAGGCCGGGTCTAAGGGGAAGTGACAGAGCCGAATGCCGAGGCGACCCCGAAACTCTTCCGCCAATCGTTCGAGTATGAAAGCCATCTGGGCGCAGACGGGACATTGAAAGTCGATGAACTCCACGATCTGAACGGGCGCGTCCGGCCCCCCGACCAGGTAATGGCAGACGCCGGCGGGGATCTCGACGGGCGGAGGCGGCGTCTGGAGGAATTCGGCCCAGTCGGCCGGGAGGGGCTCGTCCGTGCAGAGACCCGCCCTCGACCCGCCCGTATACGGGGTCCCCACGGGTGTCCGTTCCTCCCCAAGCGGTGTCACCCGGTCAGGCGGATGAAGGTCCCTCACATTTTGCCGGTAGCCCCAACCGGCCAGGGCGATAGCCCCCAAGCTGAGGGTCCAGACCCAGCGCCGCAGGGTGCGGTCCCGCCGCCATATCTCCGGCCAACGCCGCAGGACCGAGCCGAATCCAACGACCGTTGAGACCAGCAGAAGCAGGTTGATGGCATAGCCCGTATAGCATATCGGGCAGACGGCACCCAACCGGGTCCGCATGATCCAGAAAAGGCCCGCCGAGGCCAGGACGGCCCCCAGGCCCGCCCAGGCAAATAAGATGCCGACTCGCTCCATCGAACGGACCCGCCACAGGAGGACCAGGAGCCCCCCATAAAGGACCAGGGCCCAGAGGGGGAGCGGGATGCCCAGCCAGTGGGCATAGGGACTCGTCAGCACGATGTCACACCGGGCCGACCCCTCGAGACCACACCCCAGGGGTGTCGTCCCCTGCCGGACTTGCCGTTCAGCCCATAGGGCATACAGGCTCCACCCGATGCCCAAAACGCAGACAAAAGCCATTATGACCCGCTTCATCAAAGGTCTCCCGGGGTACAGGAACCGTCGACCCGAAGCCCCGATACCCTGTGCAGGATACAAGATACGGAATACCGCCTGCAAGCCCCATCAGGGAGCCGGCATGGGTCCCGAGGGCCGGGTCCTCAAGCTCGATGTTCGGTCCTCGACCCTCGGCTTTAGGGCCCGACCCCAGAGGCCGAGGGCCGCCTTATGGTCACCGGCGCCACTCGTCACTCCTGTCCTTGTTTACAGTCCGACCTGCTCCCGCAGGCGCCGAACCTCCTCGTACAGCTGGGGAATCCGGGGAAGGCTCATCGTCTGGGACCCTGCCGCTTGAGCTCGCTCGACATGCCAGTAACAAAAGGCCAGCTTCGTCAGCGCCCGAAGGAAGTGCCGGCGAGCCCTCCGCTTCTGCGGATGGCCCCACACGGCCAGAAGCCATCGAATCCGACCCCAGAAGGACCCGACGACCCGAAACTCGGCCTCCGTGATCAGGCGCCCGACCTCCGGTGCCAACATACGCCGGATGATCCGGCCTTCCCGGACGACCAGGTAAACGACGCCCCCGAGGAAGGCCAAAAACAGGGGGACCCAGACAATCAGGTACAGGACGAAGAAAAAGGCCCCGGCCAGGGAGCCGATGAGGTTCCACAGAGCGTGCAGAAAGCCAGCTCCGACCCATCCCACCACGGGCATGAAGACCCGAAGGGCCGGCCGGTGGGTCTCTCGGGCAATGCCACAGCCGATGCCCGTCATCGCCGTAAAGAGGGCGTGGGAAAACGGCGACAGAACGCCCCGCAGGAACACGACGGCGGCCAGGGCTCCCAGACCCTCTTGGACGAAGCTCCGACCATAGTAAAGCACGTTCTCGACCGTGGCGAATCCCAGGGCGATGAACCCGGCGTACACGATGCCGTCCAGGACGTCATCGAACTCCCGCCTCAGGAAAAACCAAAAGACGAGGACACCGAGGCCCTTCGTCGATTCCTCGATCAGAGGCGCCGAGACGACGGCCGTCAGGACTCCTCCGGCCTCCGGACCGGCCAGGGCCGTCGAGACGGCACCAAACAAGGTGTTTACGACCATCGAGACGACGACGGCAAAGAGGGCCCCCCAGGCGAAGGCTCCGACCAGTGCCCAAGCCGGCTCCGGGTCATACCGGTCCAGCCACAGAAACAGTAGCAGGTACAGCGGCGCCGGCAAGAACGCCACGAGGCCCCCGACCAGCGTCCCGACGAAGCCCAATTCCAGCAGGATCCAGCCTGCGATGAAGAAAGCCAGGGCGCTCCCCAACAAGATCAGACATCCAAGGCTCCACCACCGACCCTGCCGCAGGGGCGCCCTGTCCCGGTCCGGATGATACATCCCCAGGTCGGCCAGGGTCCGACGCCGCGGCCCGACCCCGGCCTCTTCGGCCGGGAGTATGGAGGCTTCTTCGAACTGAACCCATATCTGCGGGCCCTGGGGACCGAGCCCGACGACGTCGCCATTCCGGAGACGAGCCCGCTGAACGCGGACCCCATTGACGAACGTCCCGTTCCGACTGTTCTGGTCGATGACATACAGTCCGTCGGACTCCTGCTGAAAGACGGCATGGAGGTTCGAGACGATCCGGTCGGCCGTCGGGTGGAAGCGGATGTCGCATGAGGCATCCCGCCCGACGGTCAGTCGGACGGGGGCCTCGAATCGAAACCGGGCCCCGTGGAGGGACCCGCCTTGAATCGTCAGAATCAAGGTCATACCCGGTCTCCGGAGGGCCGGGGCCCCCATCCAGTATAACGCACGGGGAATAAGTCTCATCCATGCATACCCCATGTGCGGGTTTTTCGAAGCGTGAGCCAGGCATTCCGCCAGGTATCGGGTGCCAAGTCCTGGGTACCAGCTACCTGGCACCTGGTACCTGATACCCGGTACCGGATTAACGCCGAGGGCCGAACACCGAGCACCGAGGACCGAGCCAAACGCGCACATCGGGTATGCATGGACCCCTTCTGGTTGGAGTATACGGATAGCCTGTACCGGTACGCCGTGCGTCTGACGGGCGACCGGGACGAGGCCCGGGACCTCGTCCAGGAGACCTTCCTGCGGTTCATCGGGAAGGGACGGGTGCCCCGTCCGGATGCCAACGTCAAGGCTTATCTGTTCACGGTCCTGCGGCACTTGTGGTATCGGGAGCGGAGGCGCCAGCGCGACCGACGGCGGGTCCTTCTCCGGCTTTTCCGGCGCTATCCGGTGGAAGGTGGCGAACCGGAGGGGCTGTCGGAGTTACAGCGACTTCTGGGCGGCCTATGCTTCCGTCTTCCCCCGGCCGACCCACCGCTCCATGGACAAGAAATCGGGCCAGCTGGCTCCTATCGAGCGCTGGCATAACACGGTCCGTCAGCGGTTCGCCCGTTATGTGCGGAAAACACTGTCTTTCTCCCAGTCGCTGGCTTTCCATGAGGTGGTGACTCGATAGTTTGTCACGGACTACAATCTGGGACTCCTCTACCGGCCATGTTGGACCTCCCAGGAGGGGGGCATAAAGTTCCTTCCCTAATACAAGCCTTTGAGTCAGCCGTTTATTCCGCCATCCCGGTGGCGGCCGCCGTGGGGATCCGCCCGCTCCTTTGCAATGCCGTATCCACATGGGTACAATGCGCCCTTCGGGGGATGGTTCGCCCCTTCTCCACCGTCCCGGAGTCCGGTGAATCTCATGAGGTTTCCGATGGCAAAATAGACCCCCGGGAATCAGGGCTCCTTACTTTCACCCCATCCCTCTTTCAGAGGACGGAACGATGGATCGGCGAATCTACAGGACTTCCCTGACCCTTCTCCTTATCGGAGGAGTGGCGGCAATGCCCCTGGCTTCCCAGCCCTTGGGTTTTCCCCTCCCGGAGGGCCCCTACCGGCCCGACGTGCCGACGCCGGACCGGGTCTTGGGTTTTTCCTTCGGCCAGCGCCCCATCACGCCGGAGGAAGCCTTCCACTACCTGGAGGCCCTCGCCCAGGCGTCTCCCCGCATCCGGGTCGAGACCTACGGTCAGACCTTCGAGGGTCGTCCCCTCCGGCTGGCCTGGGTCAGCACGCCGGAGAACCTGGCCCGCCTGGAGACGTGGCAACGTCGCTGGCGGGACCTCTGGAATCCGGTTCAGGTCCGACCGTCGGACCTGGACGATTGGCTTGCGGAAGGCCTTCCCCTGCTGGTCTGGTTTGGCTTCAGCATTCACGGTAACGAACACTCGAGTACAGAGGCCGCTCTGGCCCTGGCCTACTTTTTGGCCGCCTCGGAAGCACCGGAGGTCCAGCGGGTCTTGGAGCGGGTCGTCCTCCTCATCGACCCCGTCCAGAACCCTGACGGACGGAGTCGATTCGTCCAGCACGTCCGGACGCAGATGGGCCGCCAGCCCGACGAGTTCCCCTGGGCGACCGAACACACCGAGGAATGGCCCTCCGGTCGGTGGAATCACTTCCTATACGACCTGAACCGGGACTGGCTTTTCCAAACCCAGTTGGAATCCCAGGCCCGCGTCGCCGCTTACGTCCGGCACCCACCCCAGGTCTTCGTCGACTTCCACGAGATGGGTCGGGACGAAACGTACTTCTTCCCGCCGCCGACCCGGCCGATCATCCCCTGGCTTCCGGCCTCCCTTCGGGCATGGTGGGAGCGGTTCGGCCAGGCCAATGCCCGGGCTTTTGAGCAGAAAGGCTGGCGGTACTTCACCCGGGAATGGTTTGACACGTATTACCCCGGCTACGGGGACAGCTTTCCGGCCCTCAACGGGGCTGTCGGGATGACCTATGAACAGGCCTCGGCCCGAGGCGTGCGGGTACGACGGTCGGACGGGACCGTCCTGACCCTGCCGGACGCCATCGCCCACCACTGGACGACGGCCTGGACGACTCTCCAGACGGCCGCCGAGCACCGGGCCGAGATCCTCCGGGACTTCTTCCAAAGTCGGGCGTCTCATCTCCGAGACGCCGAAGACCTCTGGGGATGGCTCGTGCCGGCCGACACCGACCCCTTCTTACGTCAGCGGCTTTGGGAGCGACTTCAGCGGATGGGCGTCGAGGTCCACACCGTCTCGAGGCCGGTGACGGTGTCCGCCCGGGACCCCTACTTTGGGGGGCCGCCTACCCGGATCGATGTCCGGCCGGGCGATTGGTTGATCCCCCTCCGGCAGGCCCAGCGGCTCCTCCTGAAGGTCTGGCTCGACCGAGAGGTCCCGATGGAACCCGAATTCCTGGCGACCGTCCGGGAACAGCGGGAACTCCGGGAGGAACCCGGTTTTTACGACATCACGGGCTGGTCTCTCCCCTTGGCCTGGAACCTGCGGGTCGTCGAGCTGACGGGCCGGATCGACCGAAGTCTGCTCCAGCCCGTGCAGGCGGGGTCGGACCCGACGGGACCGGTCCCCCGACGGGCGACTTACGCCTACGTCCTGTGCAATCGGACCCTGGGCATCTATGCGGCCGCCGCCTCGGCCTTAGAACACCGCCTCCCCTTCTATATCAACCGGAAGCCCCTTCACCTGGGCTCGAGCCGGTGTCCGCCGGGAAGCCTCATCTTCTTTGTAGCCTCTCAACCCCCCGAGTTTGAGTCCTGGATAGAGACATGGGCCCGACGGCTGGGCCCGGCCGTCTTGGCCCTGGACAGCGGTTGGACGACCGACGGCATCTCCCTGAGCTCCCCCCAAACGGCCTTTGTTCCCTCGGATAAGCGGATCGCCCTCCTGGTCGGACCCGGGACCCGACCCGACAGCGTGGGGGCCCTATGGCATACCCTGGAGGTCGTCTATGGATTCCCCGTCACCCGCATCCGGACAGACATGCTCGCCTCCATGGACTGGTCGGACGTGGGGGTCCTCATCCTGGCGGACGTCGCCCCTTCGGTCCTCAAGAGCCTCTGGCGGGACGAAACGGTCCAGCGGTTGAAGCTCTGGCTGGAGAGCGGCGGTGCCCTGATCGCCATCGGGAGCGGCGCCGTTTGGGCGTCCGAGGTCGGTCTGATGAAGGTCGAATGGGGACCCGAAAAGAAAGCCGACGAGAAAGAGAAGAAGCCACCGACCCTGGGCGACGTACCCGGTGCCCTCCTGTGGGTCCGCTTAGAGCCCCGTCACTTCTGGATGGGCGGTTATGAGACCCCCGACGTCGCCGTCTTCTATGAGGGAAAGACGATGGCCCGACCGGACCCGGAAGCGGCTTTCGTCGTGGCCCGGTTCGCTCCGGCGGACCGTCTGAAGGCCAGCGGCTTCGTGTGGGACGATACGAAGACCTTTTTAGCCGATACGGCCTATGCCTGGTACGTGGAGCTCGGACGTGGCCGCATCTTTGCCATCCTCGGGCATCCGATGTTTCGGGGCGACTACTGGGGCACCCATCGGTTCGTCCTGAATGCCCTCCTATGGGGGCTCGCCCGATAGGGATCCGCAGCCCGGCACGGTAGATGCATTCGGCGAGTCCACGGGGTCTCGCACCCGCCTTATGGCCTTACTGCCCCATTGCCGTATTGCCTTCCTGCCTGATTGCCCTACTGCCCGGCTACCTTTTGGCCTTCCGACGAGGCGACGGCGACGCGGCCGTCAGGACCGTCTCGGCGGCCAGAGCGGCCCCCCAAACGCTGGCCAAGTACTTCAAATGGGAGGGTAAGACCAGCGGCACGGGGGATGCTTCCGCCAACATATAGGCACGCGCCCGTTGCGCGACCATTTCGACAAAAAAGTCGTTGGAACCGAGGATGCTCCCCCCGATCACGATCACGTCGGGATCCAGCCAACTGGCGACCATGTGGACGCCCAGGCCCAACGCCTGAGCCGCCTCCTCGATGACCTCCTGGGCGGCCGGGTCCCCAAAGCGGGCCGCCTCCAAGACGTCCTCGACCCGCAGGTTGGCCAGACGGATCTGCCGAAGCCGGGACTGGGGATGCCGCCACAGGACCGATTGGAGCCGTTGGAGCATGCCCTGCGGCGATACGAAAGCCTCCAGACAACCCCGACGCCCACATGGACACGGCGGCCCGTCGGGTTGGACGGGAATGTGCCCAATCAGGCCGGCCCATCCATGCGCTCCCCAGTAGGGCCGACCGTCCACGACGATGCCGCCGCTCAGGCCACCCTCGACCGATAAATATACCAGGTGCCGACTCCGACCCCGTTGGACCTCCGGATGAAGGCGGTATTCCCCATAGGCGGCCATCTGGGCCTCGCTGGCCACGACGACCGGTCGGGACCACTGCCGTTCCAGATGGAACTTCACCGGGGCTCCCTGGAGAAAAGCCAGCTGGGGCGCATGTCGGACGACCCCATCCGGATAGGAGACGACGGCCTGCAGGGCGACGCCCAGGCCCCGGACGGGCCATTGGTCCAAGACCCGGCGATAGGCCGCATCGGCCTCGGCCAGCAAGCCCCCCAAGTCCCGAGCCTCTAAGGGGAAGACCTCCCGATATACGAGCCGTTGGCCTTCGACGACCCCGACCTTCAAAAAAGTAGGGCCGATGGCAATGCCCAACCACACGACGAGTCCCCTACCTCATGGAGTGGGCGACGCGGGCCATCGAGGGTGCGGGGGTCGAGCGACGACCCCCGCACCTAAGGTCCGGTGCTCGATACCGAGTTGGGCCGAGCCTGTTGAATATAATAATCGGGATCCTGGTCAAACAGGAGTTTACAGGATAGACTGCAGAAGCCGTATCGCACGCCCCGCCATTCGGTAAAGTGCTCGACGTAAGCGAGATTCAGGGGCATCCCGCACACCGGGTCCCGCACCGGATTCGGCCGGGGCGGCGTCGGGGGAGCCTTGCGAGGTGGCGAGCCGGACCCGAAGAAGAAGCCTCGCATGTGTGCCACCCGACGAAGGGTTCTCCTCAGGCTACTGGCCGGGAGTTACCCCGTCAAGTCATCTCACCCCTCCCCGCTGGAGAGCGTATCGGCCAAGGCGTGTGGAGAGGCCCCCACGCCAGCCCTATCGGCCTACGACGAAGACGACTCATGTCCGGCCTCTCCGCCGGAATACGACCCCAAAGAAGCCGTCCGCCGGGAAACGGTCGGGCCATACAACGAAGAAGTACCGGCCCTCTACAAAGGCCCGAACACAGGCCGGCCACTCAGAGCCGTCCAGGGGGACGAGGAAAAAGTCTGGATGGGCTTCCAGGAAAGCCTGGACGACGTCATAAGTCTCTTCCCGTTCGAGCGTGCACACGGCGTACAGGAGCGACCCGCCCGGCCGGACGTAAGGAGCCACGCCCGCCAGGAGCTCCCCCTGGAGCCGACCCAGGGCTTGGATGTCCTCCAACCGCATGCGCCATTTCAGCTCCGGATGGCGATGGGCGACTCCCAGGTTGGAACAGGGCGCGTCGACGACGACCCAGTCAAAGGTCGTGCCCGGTCGGAGGGGCGGCGTCCGCATGTCGGCGACGAGGGGCAAGACCCGAAGGTTCGAGTCCGAAAGGCGCTCTCGTTGGAGCCACCGCCGAAGGTTCCCCAGGGCCTCTCGGAGACGGAGGGGAGAGATGTCGGCGGCGACGACGGTTCCCCGATAGTCCATCTGCTGAAGGAACCGAGTCGTTTTGTTCCCCGGGGCCGCACAGGCGTCCAGCAGGGTTTCGCCGGAGCGGACCCGCACGAGGAGGCTTACGATTTGGGAGGCCGCGTCCTGGATGGCGAAGTAGCCCTTCCGAAAGCTGGACGTTTGTTGGGGTCGACCCTCGAGGACCCGGAAGCAGTCCGGGATATCGGGGACCGGTTCCACGATGAGGCGCTCCTGGCGTAAGAGTTCGACAAACCTCTCATCCGGTACCGGCAGATGCCGGCGGATGTAGAGCACGGGTCGAGCCTGCAGGGCCTGCAGGACGGCTTCCGTTTTCGCCTCTCCCCACCACTGGACCCACCGGCGGACCATCCATTGGGGAAAGGAATACCGAAGGGCCAAGTAGCGGATGGGGTCCTGGGACCGGTCCGGGAGGACGGATGCTCCATCAAGGCCGACGGCTTTCCGGAGGACGGCATTGACGAGCTTCGTCGAAACACCGCTGATGTGCCGGGAGACCTCCACGGTCGCATGAACGGCCGCATACGGCGGCACCCTGTCCATCTCCAGGAGCTGGTACAGTCCGATCCGCAGGAGGATCCGAGCCGCCGGGTCGAGGTCGGGGTAAGACCGCCCCATGAGGACATGGAGGACGTGGTCCAGATAGGCCTGCTTCCGTAAGGTCCCCTGGACGAGCTCCGTCAGGAAGTCCCGGTCCCGGGGGTCCCGAAGCTGGTTCCGGAAGCGCTCCAGGACGGTATCGGCGTCGGCACCCCGCTCGACAGCCCACAGGACCTGATACGCCATCTTGCGGAGGCGAACACCCTTTCGAGGCGACCCGGTAGGCTTGACAGTTCGCCGACGCTTCTCCATCATCGAACGTCCCCGTAATGCCATCTTGAAAAGATGGGAGGGCGACGGCCTTTCGACCACCCCTTCATCGGCCATGAATCCGGCACAAAGGAGTCCGACGCCTTGACTCCCCGACGGCTTCCCAAAGACCGAATGGGTTTTTTGATCGCCTTGGAGGGCGTAGACGGCTCGGGGAAGACGACCCAGGCTCGACGCTTGGCCGAAGCCCTCCGCAAGGCTGGTTGGGACGTTGTCTTGACCCGGGAGCCCGGCGGTACGCCCCTGGGGGAGCAGCTCCGACGTATTCTCTTGCAGTCCCCAGTACCCCCGGCGACGGGCCCGGCGCCACGGACGGAGTTGCTGCTTTACTTAGCGGACCGGGCCCAGCATCTGTACGAAGTCATCGAGCCCGCCCTGCGGAGTCGGCAAATCGTCGTATCCGACCGCTTCATCGACTCGACCCTGGTCTATCAGGGGATCGCCCGGGGCTTCGGGGTCGAGCTCCTTATCGAGGTCCACCAAAAGTTGGGTGTCCTGCGGTGGCCGGACTGTACGGTTCTCCTGGACGTCGACCCCCGGCTGGGGCTTCAGCGCAAACGTCGCCAGGCTCAGGCGGAGGGCCCGGCCATCCCATTGGCCGAATGGAGCCGTTTTGAGCGGGAAGACCTGTCCTTTCACCAGGTCGTCGCCGAGGGCTATCGTCAGCTGGCTGAGATGTCCCCTGAGCGCTGGATCGTCGTCCCGGCGGACGCCGACCCTGACACCGTATTCCAAGGCATCTGGACCGCCCTGCGTCAGAAGTTTCCGTGGCTTCAACCGTGACGCTTATCGGCGTGGAACCCCGTCCCCGAGGCCGTCGGAAGGTCCGGGACCCAGCGGCCGTCTTCGACATAGATCCGACCGTCCTTTATGACCGTCACGACGTGCCGGAGATCCCGCAGGTCCTCTAAGGGATTGCCGTCGACGACGATGAGGTCGGCCTTTTTCCCGGGAGCGATGACGCCCAGGTCGGGCCGGCGAAGGAGCCGGGCCGGCCAGAAGGTGGCGGCCCGGATGGCCTCCATAGGTGGCACGCCCAGCTGTTGCCACGTATAGAGCTCCCGCCACGTCGAGTCGAAGTGGAAGTTCATGGGAATGCCCGAGTCGGTCCCCACCAGGAGGGTTACGCCGGCGTCTCGGAGTTGCTGGAACTTCGTCTTCAGGGTCGGAATCCGGCGCTTCGTCAGGACGAAGTACTCCAGCTGGCGGACGTTCCGGAGGGATTCCCGGATATCCCGGTACAGGTCCGGCGGGAGGGTCATCTTCAGACGGGGGTCGTCGAGCCGTTCCGGATATTGCTCGGTTAGGGCATACAGGTAAAGGCCCTCCAGGGTCGGGACCCAATAGAGGCTGGCATTTCGCTGTTCAATCCGGCGAAGGACCTCGTCCGGATACCGGGGCTCCGTCGCCAGCCCCGTGTGCTCGAAGCAGTCCACGCCCGCCTGGAGGCCTTGCAGAATCTCACCCTCCCGGTGGGCATGAGCCGTCACGTGGCGGCCGTGGCGATGGGCTTCGTCCACGATGGCGTTCACGACCTCCTGAGGCATTCGGTCCTGGTCGATGAGCTTGATGAGGTCGACGCCCGCCTCAACGAGCTTACGAACCTTCGCCCGGGCGTCGGTGACGTCCCGGACGGGCCACCGGAAGTCCTTTTCGTAATCGCTGATCGTCTCGGCCACCTGAAGAAAGGGTCCGCTGACGAACAGACGGGGCCCCGGCACCTGACCCCGCTCGACCCGTCGCTTGAACTCAAGGATGCTGTCGAGCTCGGCGCCCACGTCCCGGACCGTCGTCACGCCCGCCATCAGGAGTTGCCGCGCCGCAATCGGCATGATAAGGTCCAGCCACCGACCCCGATACTTCGTGAACCAGTAGGCGTAGTCGGCATGCCCGAGGATGTCCAGGTGGACGTGCATGTCCATCAAGCCCGGTAGGACGGTCCGGCCTTCCGTGTCGATGACGTACGCATCGGGCGGGATCGAGACACTCCCGACCGGACCGACAGCCCGGATTTCGTTCCCCTCGATGAGGACGACGGCATCGGGCAAGGGGGGTCCCCCGTAGCCGTCGATCAGCATCCCCCCGACCAGGGCGATGGGCTGGCCGGCCAACGGTCGGCGGTCCGACGATGGAGTACCCAGGCCGATGCCCGTGAGGACCCATCCGACGATGAGACAGGACCGAATTTTTCCCCACCCTGCCATAGCCTCCCTCCCGTCGCCGATTCGGTAGTGCTCCAGCCATCACCGATGATGGATAGATCCGGCGAGTCCACGGGGCTCCGCACCCGAATCACTGCCCTACCGCCGCATTGCCCGAGTGCCTTCCCGTCATTCCCGGACCAACAGACGCTCCCGCAAAATGGGAAGCGGGACAATATTCCCCAGGAGCAAGGGAACCGTCTGGTCCAGCAGGGTATAGAAGGCGACCATGCGAATGCGCTCGGCGTCCCACACTTGAATGTCCCGATGCATCCGAAAAACGTCCAGTAAGTCCATGGCGGCTTCCACATAGTCCGTATACAGGACCTGCCGGCTCGCCCAGTCGACGGCAAACAGCCGGACCCCGATCCCAAACTGCCGGACCATGGGCATCGTCGAAGGCGGTGGGGCCAGGGCGGCCGAGCGCAGGACCAGAATCGCCGAGGCCGGAGCACCGACACTGTTTAAAAAGGCGTACTGCTGGCGGACGACCAGGACGCCGAAGATAATGACCGGACGGGCGACGTCTCGCAGACCGTCGGACCGCAGATGACGATCCAGCCACTCCAGGATAAAGCTGTCCGTTTCCCATGCGGGAAGCGTCGGTAAGCCGGAGGTCTCCCGCGATGCCGGCAAGTCGACCCAGTCAAGGGTCAAGACGGGTCGCTCCGCATGACTCTGAATCTGGTTCCGGACAAAGGTCGTGACCTCCTGCCCGTAATCGATCGATGGCTCCCCGTGGGCGTCCGGGAGCTGGAATTCCCGATACGTCAAGAACGGCAAGACGGCAATGGCCTCGTAGGCCTCGAGGGCGACCTGAGGTTGAGTCGACAGGGGAATCGGGACTTCGACGGTGTAAGGCGCACAGGCGGCCAGGCTACCCAAGGTCCCCGCCGCCCAGAGCCCGATCAGGGCACGTCGGGACATCGCCAGGCCTTTATAGATCCACAAATTCGGGGTGAGCGGGTGAGGATACAAAATGCAGGCTCCAGGATGCAAGTGGATGAGCGGTCGCCTTACAGGGGAACACCTCGATGGAGCGTGCGGCGAAGGAGCCAAAGAAAGTAAGGTCCGGCCAGGGTCGCCGTGATGGCTCCGACGGGGACTTCCGTCGGCGACCATAGGGTCCGGGCCACCGTGTCGCTCCACAGGACGATTAGGGCCCCGACGACGGCGCTCAAGGGGAGGACCTTCCGAAAGTCATAGCCGACGACCAGCCGGACGGCATGGGGCACGATCAGACCGACGAAACCGACCATCCCGGCCATTGCCACCGTCATGGCCGCCAGGGCAGCACCGATGATCAGCCATCGAACCCGAAGTCGGTCCGGCGCCAAGCCCCAACTGGCGGGGACGTCTTCGCCCAGGACCAGCAAGTTCAGGTAGGGCGCGTCCCGCCAGGCCCCGAGCGTCCAGACGAGGACCCATACCGTCGCCGTCCCCAACAGGGGATAGGCCAGAGGCTGAATCTGGCCGATCAGCCAGAGGGCGACCCGTTGGACCTGAAAGTACTCCCGCGTCACGGTCACCAGCAGGATGAGAGCTCCGGCGAAGGCGTTGAGGACGACGCCGGCCAGGATGAGGCCGTAGACCGGCAGTTGACCCTGAATGCGGGCCAGCCCGTAAACCAGGAACGTAAAGACCAGCGCCCCGGCAAAGGCGGCGGCCATCGGAAGAGAGACCCACGGCCAGGGCACGGCCCAATCCCACGGGACGACCAGCGTGACCCCCAGGGCGGCCCCGCCCGATACGCCCAGCAGATACGGGTCGGCCAGGGGGTTTTGAAGCATCCCCTGGTACAGGGCCCCCGCCACGCCAAGCGCCCAGCCAACCACGACGGCCGCCCACACGCGGGGGACTCGGATGCTCCAGAAGATGGGAAGGGGAGAACCGGTCGCCGATTCGACGGTCCCGTCATATCGGGGACCCAGATGGACGGCGACCCATGCCGACAGGCCGAGGACCAGGAGCGCCCCGGCCATCAGGAGGGTCCATCGGAGGGGTGTCAGGGGACGGGAGACGGAGACTTCAGCCATCGGTGCCGCTGGCGGCGATATCGGTCCCGGAGTTCCGCGAAGAAAGCGACCGCCGCCGATTCCCGGTAGTCCGGGTACGTCCACGGAAGGGCCGTCCACCGGCCGTCCCGAAACCACAGGGTCAATTCGGCGTAAATGCCCGCGCCGATGTAAATCCGGTGACCGGCCGGTTTCGTCGAAGCCAGGACGACCTGGTGGAGGTTCAGCCACCCCGGGTCCAGGTTGATGACCCGACGACCCGAGGAGTGGGTCCGTCGGACCTCTGCTTCCAGGTCGTTGGTCCAACGCTTGACGGCCGCTAACTCACCGGGGTCCTGCAGAGGTTCGAAACTGACGAACTTCCGCTCGATCGGGCGCCCCATTTCAGCGTCATAGTAAGTCGTGTAGATAAAGGGCATCCACTCCGTCTCCGCATCGATGGGGCCCAGCCGCTCCGTCAGCCGAGAGACGACCCACGTCCACACCACCGAGTCGCTGGCGAGGATACCGCAAAAATATTTAACGGGTTCGGGAGTCCGTGGGACGCCCATACCGTTCCGCAGTTCATCCCCCAGAGACCGGGGCCAGGAAGAGCTTATAGACAGAATCGCCATACTCGACTAAGACTCGGAAGAACTCCTGGTTCGGGACCTTGGCGCCTTGCAGGAGGGGTACACGACGACTCCGGACCGCCGGCTGTTCGATGGCCAGGTCCTCGGCCACGAGTTCCCCTTTCTGATAGAACTGGAAGAACACGCCCTCGGCCTTGGGCACCAGCTTCACCTCATAGGGCCCCGGGGAGAGGACCGTCTTGCCCAATTGGAAGGCCCGCGGTAGGGTAACGACGCCAGCCCGCACTTCCTGTGTCAAAGGCCCCGCCCCGCACCAAGAGGTCCAGGTGCCTATGAGGAGGCCCCCGACGACCCATCCCAGGATCTGGGGGTACCGAAACAAACGCCGTAGCATAGCCGCACCTCCCATGCCAGACTTCAGGTCCCCATAAAGGGGCGGATGAACGGAATCCCTCTTTCCCGAAGCAAGTTTATTTCAGAAGAATCGACGCTCGGCCCGGACGTGGCGTTCGATTCGCCACGTATAAACATGCAGGGGAATTTGCCGGACGACGTGAAGTTCGACGGTGACCCGGTCTGTAAACCATTGAACTTGGATGTCGGGGTCTTCGACTGGGATATTGTATTCCCCCGCTAATCGGAGAATCTCATCCCGAAGACGCCGTTCCGTTTGACCCCGGACGGCGGCTGAATAAGAACTGAGGCCCGTCATCATCTCCTGAACGGCGTCCTCGAATCGGTATACGTCCATGTATGCCGGGATGACCCTGAGGGCCACGTATACGGCGGCACCCAAAAGGAAAAGCCAAAAGAGGGTTCCCCAGGGGACTCGTCCCTGGACCTGACGTGACTTCCCCATCGGCCGACCCCATGAGACGATTCGAAGTTTGAAGAGTTAGGCAATTCGGCAGTACGGCCGTCGACGACGACTCACCCCTCGTCCTTACCCTCCTATCCTTAGGAGCTCCGCCGTGGAGGGAGCCCAGTATCCCGCCCATGCCCGTAGGACCCCTATTGCCCGACCGCCGTGTTGGCCGTAAAAACAGCCCCTCCACCGCATAAGTTTTATCCGAATCTTAACCCCGTACTGCATGACCGGCCCACCCGGTTCGGGATAAACGGCGGCATTACCGGTCCACTTCGCCCATGACGATGTCGAGGCTCCCGACCAAAGCGACGGCGTCGGCAATCATGGCCCCCGGTCCAATCTCGGGCAGGGCGCTGATATGGCAGAAACACGGTGACCGAGCCTTGACCCGGTACGGCACGGGGGAGCCGTCCGAGACGATATAGTAGCCGATCTCGCCGCGGGCCGCCTCATACCGGAAGTAGATATCTCCCTCAGGAGGTCGGACGACCCGGGGAATGGCCTTCTGGACGTCGCCGGCCTCGCCTTTCGGCATCTGCTCGATGGCCTGACGCACGATCTTGGCCGACTCGGCCATCTCCTGGACCCGGACGTAGTACCGGTCCCAGGCCGAACCGAGGGGGCCGTACTGCCCCGTTCCAACGGGCACGTCGAACTGAAACCGGTCATACACCAGACAGGGCTCATCCTTCCGGAGGTCCCACCGGACGCCCGAGCCCCGGAGGTTCGGACCCGTGAGGCCATAGGCGATGGCGACCTCTGCCGGGATGACCCCGATCCGAGCCGTGCGCTCGATAAAGACAGAGTTATATGTTAAAATCTTGTTGAGCTCGTCCCACGCCCGCTCAAACTGGTCCAGGAACCGTTGGACCTTATCGAGCCAGCCGTTCGGCAGGTCGAAGGCCACCCCGCCGATGCGGACATAGTTGTAAAGAAGCCGGGCGCCCGTCAGCTCTTCCAAGAGGTCCAAGATCTTCTCCCGCTCCCGGAAGGCATGGAAAAAGGGCGTCACCGACCCGATATCCAGGCCGTAGGTCCCGACGGCCAGGAGGTGAGAGGCAATCCGCTGAAGCTCGGCGACGATGACCCGGATGTACTGGACCCGCTCGGGCGGCTCGATACGGGCCAGCCGCTCGACGGCCAGGCAGTAGCCCAACTCCATGTGGATGGCCGCCACGTAATCCATCCGGTCCGTGTAGGGAATGACCATTTGCCAGCCTAAGGACTCGGCGTGCTTCTCAAAGCACCGGTGGAGGTACCCGATGTAGGGCGTGACCTTCGTGATGACCTCGCCTTCCGTCTCCAGGTCGAGCCGCAGGATCCCATGGGTCGCCGGATGTTGCGGGCCCATGTGGAGAATCAAGGCATTGGGTCCGATCCGTTCGACGTCCAGGATCGTCGTCATGGCCCTTCCCCATACTTCCTGTCCCGCTTCAGGAGTCCAGCCCAGGTAGTTCAGGTGTCCAGGCCCGGTACCGAGTTTGGTATCCGGCCTTCGGTCTCGGTTTGCCGACGCCGAGGACCGGATACCGAGCGCGGAAAACGCGCCCATCGGGTTTGCATCCTGCATCTGGGTCGTTACGATTCCGTCCCCGACGTCGGGGACGGCTCTTCCGCAAGGCCCAGGGCGGCCAGTCGAGCTCTCAAGCGGGCCAGTTCGGCCTCCGCCCGCTCGGCCCGCTGACGTTCCGCCTCCGCCCGTTGCCGTTCCATCTCGGCCCGCTGACGTTCCGCCTCCGCCTGTTGATATGCGGCCTCGGCCGCGATCGGGACCAGGTTCCCCATCTTATCGTAGAACCGAATCCAACGGGCCGTCTCCCCCAAGTACGGCCCCTCCCACCGCCCCAACCACAAACCCAACTCCTCACTCCACAGCCAGCCCCGCCCGTCCTCCCGAATCCGCCGGTACCGCCCCCGATACAACCGCCACCCCACCAACTCGTCCGACTCCGGGTCGTACCAAAAATACTCCGGCGTCCGAAAAACCCGCTCGTAAATCTCCTTCTTCGTGATCTTGTCCTCCCGGACCGTCTTCCGCGACAACAACTCCACGATCACGTCCGGATAACGTCCCCCCTCCTCCCAAACCACCCACGCCTGCCTCATCCTCCGACCGTCGACCCCCTTCACGACGAAAAAATCCGGACCCCGGTAGGCCCGCCGAACCCCCTCCCGGACGTCCCGGGCGACCTGCTCGGCCTGCTCCAAGCTGTAGTAGATGAACATGTTGCCACCCACGTAGTAGTCCGTCCGGTCCCGCCAGTGATAGCGTATCACCTCAATCAGCAAATTCATCTGGGACCGATGCCACGCCGACTCCATCGGCTCCCCATCGTCCGTGATGAGCTCCACCTTGGGGATAACCAGGTCACCGACCTGCATCGTCGGCCTCCGACGCCTTCCGTCCGACGTTGAACTCCGATGGTCGCCCAAAGACCGCCCGGCCGGACTACACTTTCCGGGCCAGGATGCCCGTCACACCGGCCGTCTTACCGCCAGCCTTGCGGAGGATTTCCGCCCGCTCTTCGGGCGTGATCTTGGCAAAGCGGAGGACCAGGTGATACCGGTCATAGACGGAACCCTCGAAGTTCGGCGTCATGACGAGGCACTCCGTGGGGCAGACCTCCGTGCAGAGGTTGCAGTAACAGCACTTCGCCTCGTCAATGTCAAAGACCGTCACGTAGAGTTTTTTCTTGTGGCCCGTGTTGGTCACGCCCAGGTCCCGGTCGGCCTTGACGGTCTCGATGGCGATGCAGTCGACGGGACATACCCGGGCGCACTGGAGACAGCCGATACAGTTGTCGATGTCGTTGTACAACATCATCCGGGACCGGGGGAACAGGCGGGGTTTCTCGTGAGGGTACTGGATCGTCACGGGCCGCCGAAACAGATTCACGAGGCCCACCCACAGGGGCCACAGAACGCCTCGGGTCGTGTAGTAGAACCGGTACCACCAGTGCTTCATGCCGGACGGACCTCCTCTTCAAAGACCCATGTGCCTTTTTCAAAGTCCTGGCGGATGTCGTAGGGCACGGGGATGTCGTGGTAGTAGGCCTGGACCTTATAGTCCTTCCGAAGCGGGAAGCCCTCCCAGTCCTCCGGCAGGAGGATGCGCCGCAAGTCTGGATGACCCTCAAAGACGATGCCCAGCAGGTCGTACGCTTCCCGTTCGTGCCACTCGGCCGTCCGCCAAATGTCGGAGACGGTCGGCACGCGGGGATCGTCCCGGGGGACGCGGACCTTGAGGGCGATGCGGTGTCGATGGCAGAAAGAAAAGAGATGGTAGACGACCTCTATCTCGTTCTGCCCGATGTAGTCCACGCCGCTCAGGCACATCAGGAAATCGAAGGCCAGGTCCGGGTCGTGGCGGAGGAGCTGGGCCGCCTCCCGAAGGGCCGCCGGGGCTATCCGGATGTAGGGCTCGAGGACGTCGGCGCGGACGTCCAGGACTTTTTCATCTCCCAGGCTTGCTTTAAGTTTGTGACCAATTTCTGCTGGGCCCATCGGTTCAATTCCTCCATCGTCGGGACGGCACGGTACCGCTTGAAGTTGGACAGGAGCCGCTCGTGCCGGATCTTTTCCCGAAGGATGAGGAGACCCTCATAGAGGGCCTCCGGCCGGGGCGGACATCCGGGCACGTAAACGTCCACGGGGATGACCCGGTTGACGCCCTTGAGGACGTGATACCCGTGGTCCCAATAAGGTCCCCCGCAGGTCGCACAGCTCCCCATCGAGATGACGTACTTGGGCTCGGGCATCTGCTCGTAGAGACGCTTGACCCGCGTGGCCATCTTGATCGTCACCGTGCCGGCGACGATCATCAGGTCCGCCTGCCGGGGAGAGGCCCGAAAGACGCCGGCCCCAAAGCGGTCGAGGTCCGTACGGGCCGAGACCGTCACCATCATCTCGATGGCACAGCAGGCCAGACCAAAGGTCATCGGCCACAGGGCCGAAAGCCTTGCCCAGTTGAAGATGGCGTCGACCGTCGTCAACAGGACAAAGCCCTCTCCCGTCTTTTCGAAACGCTCAACCGGTACGGCGACCATCGGTCTACTCCCCGTCCTTTCGTCGTCCCCCAATGTTAGGGAGCCACCCTCCCCCTGTCAAGGAAAACCCGGGGGTCGGTATTGCTTCGTCGTCAAAGTTCGTGGGGGTCCGCTCCAAGAGGTCGGGCGGTATCCCACCGGTCACACGAGAAAAGTGACGGAGTGACGAAGTGACGGAGTAATGGTGGGACGGTGAAGGGGCCTGAATTCCAGAGACGCGTTCCACCGTGGAGAATCTGAGTGCTTTTATCGGGATTCGGTACGGTGGCATGCGAAGGTCCATAAACCGCACCCCCTGGCATCCGAGCTCCTCATCGTTACCCCGTCCCTTCGTCACCCCGTCCCTTCATATTTGGCCTCGGCATGACGATAGCCCCGTGGGTCCAATCGCCGAGGACCTCGGCTCGGCCCTGAAGAAACAGCCAACCCACGTAGGCGGCCGTGGCGGCATCGAGTTCGTCATGCGTCGCCGAAGGCCGAATCCCCCGCAGGCCGAGTCGGCGGAGACCGTCCCGGAGGCCTGCAAGGTCACGATGCTTTCGGGGCAGACCCAGGACGTCCTGGGCCCCGCCGGGAAAGACCTCGATGACTCGCCAACCCTCGGCTTCCAAGAGCGACCGCAGGCGGAGGCCTCGCTCGGTCAGCTTCCGCATGGCGCCTAAGGTGATGGGGAAGAATCGGATACCCCGGCGAAGGAGTTCCCGGTCACATGGGCGCAGGTGGCCTCCACGGCGGTCGTGGACGTCCCGACGGCCAGGGGGGAGCCATAGGGGAGCGTCCACGGCGACGACGCCGGGTCGGACCGTCCGCACCCATGCCACCAATGCCCCGTCGGTACGAAGCAAGCCCGTCCAGACCCACCGACCGTCGGTGACGGCCACGCCACTGGCCCGACGTTCGTCGGCGCTCAGGTCGATACCGACGGCCGTGTTCGGCCCGCCAAGGCGTGTTCGTCGACTTCGGGAGGGCCGACCCTCTTCTTGGAGGCTATGCTGATTCATGGGGCGCCTCCGGGGCCGGCGGATTTCAATACCTGCCGATGGACCGCCCGTCCCCTTTGCACTTTGCCGAATCCGGCCCATAATATCCGTAACGGCCCTATCGGATACCGCTGGAGCCGGCCGCCCCGCCGTGAAACCGGCCGGTTTGATCCTCGATGTCCAGCCGGCCGCTTCGATCCCACGACGTGATTCGCCGGGAGGTCCCTATGCCCGTGAAGGTTCGCATTCCCACGCCCCTCCGGCGCCTGACCGGGGGTCAGGCCGAGCTGACGGTGTCGGCGACGACGGTCGAAGAACTCCTCATGCAGTTGCGGTACGACTACGACGCCCTGGCCCAGCAGATCTTGGACGACCGGGGCGAGGTCCGGAGTTTTGTAAACATCTTCGTAAACGACGAGGACATCCGCTTCCTCCAGGGCCGCTCGACGCCCCTGAAGGACGGGGACGTCGTCTCCATCATCCCCTCCATCGCCGGCGGCGGGTGACTCAACGGGTCGCAGGTTCTCCATGGTCCCGTCTCTGGACCCCCACAGTCTGTTGGCCCGAATCGGAAACACGCCCCTGATCCGCCTCCGTCGGCTGGTCGCCGACTGGCCGGGCGTTGAGGTTTACTGCAAGGCCGAGTGGATGAATCCCGGCGGGTCCGTCAAGGACCGTCCGGCTCTGAACATGGTCCTGGAGGCCCTCCGGCGGGGAGACTTGAAGCCCGGCCAGACCATCTTGGACGCCACGTCCGGCAATACGGGGATCGCCCTGGCGATGATCGGAGCCGTCCTGGGATACCGGGTCTGTCTGTGCATCCCGGCGAACGCCAGCGTCGAGCGGTTTAAGATCCTGCAGGCTTACGGGGCAGAGGTCATCCGGACGGACCCCCTCGAGGGGTCCGACGGAGCCATCCGGATGGCCGACCGTCTCATGCGGGAGGCCCCGGACCTCTACTACCGGGTAGACCAGTACGGTAACCCCGACAACTGGCGGGCCCACTACAAGACGACGGCCGAAGAGATCTGGCGCCAGACCGACGGTCGCATCACCCACTTCATCGCCGGCCTGGGCACCTCGGGGACCCTCGTCGGGACGGGTCGGCGCTTGAAGGAACTCCGAGCCGACATTCAGGTCATCGCCGTCGAGCCGGAACCCTTCCATGGCATCGAGGGCCTCAAGAACATGGCGACGGCCATCGTTCCCCCCATCTACGACCCTTCGGTCCACGACCTGAAGGTCGAGGTCCGGACCGAGGAGGCCTACTACTGGACCCGTCGGCTGGCCCGGGAGGAGGGCCTGTTCGTCGGGCAGTCCTCGGGGGCCGTCATGGCCGCCCTCATGAAATTACGTCCCCGCATCCGGGAAGGCGTCGTCGTCCTCATCTTCGCCGACGGCGGCGACAAATACCTGAGCACGCCGACCTGGAGCGGGCCGTGATCAAAGGGGTCCCCGGCCCCGAGTTCCAGGTACCCGGCACTGAACCTGACGTCGAGGTGCCGAATACCGAGCACCGAGGACCGAGCCAGGAACTCTGGGGGCAGCCCACCATGGACCTCGTCATTTCGTCACTTCCATCCCGCATCCATTCATGGGCCCTTCCGGGCACCCTGCCGGGCCAGCCGGTCGGCCTGCGCGTTCCGCTCCCGGGGGACGTGCACGACGCGCCAGGTCAAGAACTCGGACAGTAGACGGCGGGCTTCCTCGTAAAGGGGGCGGAGACGTTCCGACCGAACCCCGTAAAGACCCTGGAGTTGATAGGCCGTCAGTTCGGAGTCGGTCCGGACCTCGACATGCCGGACGCCGGCTGACCGAAGCCACCGAAGGGCCCGGACGATGGCCGTATACTCGGCGACGTTGTTCGTCGCGAAACCGACGTAGCCCGACTCGGTGTACCGCACTGCTCCGAGGGGATCCCGGATGACGAATCCGTAACCCGAGGGGCCGGGATTCCCGAGACTGGCTCCGTCGGTCTCCGCGACCCAGACCGGGACTTCCTCTCCTGCCGGCTCCGGGCCCGGTCGCTCCCCGGGGCCCACCAGGTGGTCCCAGCCCGCAGGCGCCAGGGGGACGAGGCGGCCGTCTCGCATCCGGAGGCGAATTTCGCCGGCGGGCTCGGCCACGATGCGGCCGATCCAGCGGGCACCCGCAAAGGGCGGCCTCGGGGCCTCCGCCGGCAGGACGACGATCCACTCATAATCCTCCCCGCCCCGAAAGACCAGGTCCCAGGGGTCCTGACCACCCCGTTGGCAGACTGCCCGGAAGGTCTCGTCGGGTTCGAGGGCCGTCTCGTCGAGCTCGGCCCCGACGTCGTTGACCCGAAGCAGGCGCCAGAGGTCGATGAGGAGTCCGTCGCTGATGTCGATGGTCGCAAGGGCGTGACGGGTTACCCACCGGTGCCACCGGACGGGCAGACGCGGGCGCAGGATGGCCTGGACCGCTCGCTGAACGGCTCCGTGAAGGGAATGGGGCCACCCGTCGGCGATGAGGACTTCCGGGAGACGGTCGGCCAACGGAGTCGCCCGGCCCTGGCGATGCCACCGCTCGAATAGGGCGACTCCCAGACCGGCCCATCCGACGGGTCCCGTCAGCCAGACCGACGCGCCCGGTCGAGCCCCCCGTCGGGAGAGGGGCCGCCGGGTATAGCCCAGGGCCGAGACGACCAGGCCCCACCGGGCGTCCCGGACGGTGTCGCCGCCGGCCACGTAGGCACCCATGTCCCGGGCGGCCTGCAGGACACCCCGATAGAGGCCTTGCAGGGCCTCGAAGGCCCCATCCGGCGGGACCTGCAGGGCGACCCAGAGATACCGAGGTCGAGCCCCTTGGACCCAGACGTCGCTGACGGCCCGGAGGACGGCCTTATAGCCGATGACGTCCAGGGCGCACCACGACCGCCGAAAGTGAACGTCCTCGACGAGCTGGTCGACGGAAAATACGGACCATCGGGAGCCTTCCCGCCAGACCGTGGCGTCTTCCTGCCAAGTCGTCCGGATCGACCGGGGTGGCGGTCCGGCCTGCGAGACGATCCACTCAACCCATTCCCATTCGTTCATGTTTCAAGTTTAGGTACCGGGTACCGGGTTCCAGATGTCGGGGACCAGGTTCGGTGTTCGGCCCTCGGTCCTCGACGTCGGCAAGCCAAGCACCGAGGACCGAGTCGGAGACCTGATACCTGGTACTCGACGCCAAGGGCCGAGGACCGAACTTGACTGCCCAGCTCTACCCCCCGACTTCCTCTCCCGCCGCCCCTTCAGGAACGACCCAGGCCGGGAGCGTCAGCCAGAGCATCAGGACTTCCGAATCTCCAAAGTTGTACTCAAACAGGCCCGCCACGCCCAGGCTGACCCAGGCGGCCAGCAGGCCGGCGGCCAGGGCCTTCTCCAGGGGCGTCTCGACCTGGCGGTAGCGGACTCGAAGCCATTGGAGCCCGCTGATGTACCACCCCAGCCATATCCCCAGACCCGGTAGGCCCCGCTCGACGGCCATCTGCAGGAGGTTGTCGTGGAAGTGGGCCTGGACCTCCCCCTCGGGCATAGCCGGCAGACGGTAATTGTCGTAAATGTAAGGCATCTGGTCCGGGCCTGTCCCGAACCAGGGATGGTCCCAGACGACCCGGAGGCCCATCTCCCACAGCCAAAGGCGCATCCGGTTGGACACCTCCGACGGGCTGAAGAAGTGCTCCAGACGGTAGGAGAGGGCCGGCGGGGCAAACCAGAAGACCGCCCCGGCCAAAGCGCCGCAGGCCAGGACCAGACGGACCGCCCTCTGCCATCCCCGTAAGGAGGCCAGGACGGTCAAGCCGGCCAGGGTGCCCAACCAAGCACTCCGGGTTAACGACAAGACGAGGACCGTCCCCGTCAGGACGGCGGCCCCGGCGAGGCTCCATCGGAACCGGTCGACCCACACTTGGGCCACGAGGATGAGAAAGACGACACTCAGCAGGCCGCCCAGGGTCATGTAATGACTCAGGAGGCCAGTCACGCGTCGCTCGAGGGTCCCATGGCCGACCCAGAGATACTGGACCCAGCCGACCCCGCTGGTGATGACGCCGCCCAGGGTAAGGGCATACAGCCATGCTTTCCGAAAGGACGTCCCGTAGCGGGCGACCAGAGCCGCCAGGAGGACCGGCGGGACCCAAAACATGAGCTTGCGCAGATGGTGCCAGGCCCGGGTCGGTTCCAAGGCCCAGGTCGCCGTCACGACGGCCCAGCCGACCAATACCAGGCTCCACAGACCATGCGTCCGGGGGAAGACCTGAAGGCCCCGGTGAATCCAGCGGGGGTCCTGGAGGAGAAAGACGAGAGCCATCAGGCCCAACGTAACCTGGGCGGCCGTGATGGAGCAGAAGCAGGCCAGGACATAAACCAAGGCCAGGTACGCCGGCAAGTCCGCCCAGCCTCCGCGCATGGCCGCTCCGCTTCACGTCGAAGGCGTCGTGATATGCCGAAACCGATCCGTCCCGTACAGGGTCGCCTCCAGTAATAGCCGGACGGCCTGCGTGACGGCTTCGTCGGGCACGGCGTCCACCTGCTGACTGGGGTGGTGGAGGCGAATCTGAAGGTCCGTCCACGGGGCCCAACGGGTCGGATCGATGGGGCCCCAGATGACCACGAGGGGACGGTCCATGAGGGCCGCCAGGTGCGTGATTCCGTTATCAAAGCCGACATAGAGGTCCGTATAGGTCAAGAGTTGGATGACGTCCGGCAGGGGCCACCGGTCGACGAGGGCCACCCGGTCCGGCGGGAAGGTCCGGGCCTGCAGGGGCAGGTCCTGCTCCATCGGGCCCAGGAAGAGGCCAAAGGCCAAGTTCGGCCACTGACGGAGCCACCCTCGGAGGAGGGCCAGCGTGCGCTCATAGGGCCAACGTTTGGAACGAAAGCGGGCCCCGGGGTGGACCAACACGAAGGGTCGGCCCTGAAGCCATTCCAGGAGGGCCTGGACCCGACGTTGGAGCGGCCGCCGAGCGGCCGGGAACACGGGCTTGCGCAAGGACTCCCGAGGAATCGCTCCGACGATGGGGGAAAGCAGGCGAGCCTGGACTTCGACCGTGTGGAGGGGTCGCCCGATCATCTGATCGTTGACCGTATGCGTGTATATGGAGCGGAAGCGAAACCGCTCGAGCCCGACCTTGCCCTTTCCGTGAACCCACAGCGTCATGAGGGTGCTCAAGTGGCCGCCGTGAAAGTTGACGACCCAATCGTAGGACTCTCGAAGCCAGGGCTCTATCCGAAAGAGTACCCGCAGGTACCCCCGAGACTCCCGAGGGACGGTCGCCAGGCGGTCGATCGATGGGTAATCCTGCAGGAGCTCGGCAAATTCCGGATGGACCACGTAGGTGACATGCGCGTCCGGCTGGACTTGCTTGAAGGCGTCCAGCGCCGGCAGGTTCAGGAGGATGTCACCCAGCGACCGCAGGCGGATCCACAGGACACGCATCAGGTGGACCTCGGGTCGCTTCAATCCTTTAATAATTTCAAAAATTCTTCTACCGTTAGGCCCGCCTGCTCAATGATATGGCGAACGGTACCACGCTTTAGGTCCCCTGCATGAACGGGGACGACGACCCGCACATTTCCCCTCTTGAGATTTTATGTCCCCCACGCTGTCGTACCTCAACGAAGCCGACCCGCCGGAGGACCCGGATGACGTCATGGGCCTTCAGCGGGGGAAGTCTCAGGGACGTCAACGGCGACCTCGACAAGCAGGTGGGTCTCGTCCGGCACCGGGACACCCTCCTCCTGGAGAGTTTCCAGATAGAGTAAAATAGCCTCCCGGATGTTGCTCAGGGCCTCTTCGAACGTGTCTCCCTGGGAGACACAGCCCGGCAAAGCCGGTACGGAAACGACGTACCCGCCTTCCTCGGCAGGTTCTACCAAGACCTTATAGACACGCTTCATGGGAGTTCTCCCGAAGCCAGCGCCGGCAGGTTCAGGAGGATGTCGCCCAGCGACCGCAGGCGGATCCACAGGACACGCATATCGGCCTCGACGACCCTTCCCTCCCATGCTACCACAATTCGGACGTGGGGGGAAGCCCACATACCCGGTGTGCGCCTTTTCCGGCTCGGTCCTCGGGGCTCGGTGTTTGGCCCTCGGCGTCGATTCGGTACCGGGTCCCGGGTACCAGGTGCCAGGTACCCGAGACCTGAGACCTGGCAACCGTACCGAATCCCGATACCGGAAGGGAAGGCCGGAGTCCCGGCGGGATTCCCGGTTCATGCTTCGAAAGACGCGCCCACGGGGTCAGCGCGGAGTGGGGAAGGAGGGACCAATCCCCTCGAAAGGCTATGGCAAGCACCGGGGGACGAGTTTATAATAGGACCTCCGGCCTGAAGCCGGGGAGCGAAGGCCGAAACCCTGACCCCATCGTTGTAAGAAACGAGGGGTTAAGAGCGGAATCGCCCTTGCCGGACAAAGTCCGGCAAGTAGGGCGATGGAATGATGGATGGAATGATGCAGGATACAAGATGCAGGATGCAGGATAGAAATGGATCGGGCCTCATATCCGGGACCTGTACCTGGTATCCATGCCCAATTTTCACATTTCAATAGCCTGCAGTATCTTGCTAACCCCGTGTGCGGGTTTTTCGAAGCATGAGACGGGCATTCCAGCTGGTACCAGGTACCGGGTACCTGGTGTCGGGTACCTGGTACCTGGGACCCGGGACCGGATCAACGCCGAGGACCGAATACCGAGCACCGAGGACCGAAAACGCGCACACCGGGTATGCATCCTGGATCCTGCATCCACGGAAGGCTGATTCCCAAACCAAACGGTTTTGGAGGGGACATCATGAACCTGCTTTACCTGTCGATGACTTCCGCCGTTTTGGCCCTGGCCGTCGCCGCCTTGTTGGCCTTCCGGGTCACGCGGCAGGCGGCTCACAACCCGTATGGGGAGGAAATCGCGACTTTTCTTCCCCGTATGCGGGAAATCGCTCGGGCGATTCAGGAGGGAGCCCTCGCCTTTCTCCGGCGAGAGTACAGCGCCCTGATTCCCTTTGTCGTCCTGGTCACGGTCATACTGGCCGTCTTCATCGACCCCCGGTCGGCCGTCTGCTACGTGTCCGGCGCTCTGCTCTCGGCCCTGGCCGGCTTTTTAGGGATGAATATCGCCGTACGGTCCAATTGGATCACGACGGCCCAGGCCTTACGGGGACTGGACCCGGCTCTGCGCATTGCCTTCTCCGGCGGGTCCGTCATGGGTCTGACCGTGGTCGGTCTGGGCATCCTCGGAGTCGCTCTCCTGTATGCTCTATTCCGGGATATCCAGGTCGTCACCGCCTTTGGGTTCGGTGCCTCTTCGATCGCCCTCTTTGCCCGTGTCGGGGGAGGCATTTACACGAAGGCGGCGGATGTCGGGGCCGACCTCGTCGGCAAGCTTGAGGCTGGGATTCCCGAGGACGATCCCCGCAACCCGGCCGTGATCGCCGATAACGTTGGCGACAACGTCGGCGACGTGGCTGGCATGGGTGCCGACCTGTTCGAGTCCTTTGTCGGGTCCATCATCGCGGCCATCGCCCTTGCGGCAGGTGTCGCCACGAGTCGCGGCTTCAATGACCCCTATGCCCTCCTCCCGCTCCTCACTGCGGCGGCCGGTGTCGTTTCGTCCGTCATCGGCATCCTCTTCGTCCGGGTCCGGGAGGGTGCCGGATTTGCGGCCCTCCTGTGGGCCCTCCGGCGGGGGATCTTCGCGGCCTCGGCCCTCGTCATCCTGCTGTCGTGGGCTATCGTGCGGGGCCTGGGGGTCAGCCCGTATGCCTTTGGGGCTATCGTGGTCGGTCTCCTGGCGGGCGTCGTCATCGGCCTGGCGACCGAGTACTTTACTTCTTACTCCTATCGTCCGACACGATATATCGCCGAGCAGTCTCAGACGGGTCCGGCCACGACGATCCTCAGCGGTCTTGCCGTCGGGATGCAGAGCACCCTGATCCCGGTCCTGACGGTCTCGGCGGGCATCATCCTCTCTTTCCAGATGGGAGAACGCATCCAGCCGGGCTTTGGATTTTACGGCGTCGCCATCGCCGCCGTCGGGATGCTCTCGACGTTGGGGATTACCCTTTCGACCGACGCTTATGGCCCCATCGCCGACAACGCGGGCGGCATCGCGGAGCAGGCCCACCTACCCTCACAGGTCCGGGAACGGACAGACGCCCTCGACGCCCTGGGCAACACGACGGCCGCTACCGGCAAGGGGTTTGCCATCGGGTCGGCGGCTCTAACGGCCCTGGCCCTCATGGCCGCCTATGCGCATACGGCCCAGCTTTCGAGCCTCAGCATCTTGGACTATCGGGTCCTGACCGGCGTGATCGTCGGGGCGGTCCTCCCCTTCCTATTCGCCTCTTACGCCCTCCGGGCCGTCGGCAAGGCGGCCTTTGCGGTCGTCCATGAGGTTCGACGTCAGTTTCGGGAAATCCCGGGCCTCATGGAAGGCACGGCCCGGCCGGACTATGCTCGGTGCGTCGACCTGGTCACCCGGGATGCCCTGCGGGAGATGGTCCTCCCCGGAACGATTGCCGTCTTGAGTCCCCTCATTGTCGGGTTTTTGCTGGGCCGCGAGGCCATCGGGGGTCTCCTGGTCGGTTCCATCGCCACGGGGTTCCTCCTGGCCGTTATGATGGCCAACGCCGGGGGTGCTTGGGACAACGCCAAGAAGTATATCGAGGCGGGTCATCTCGGCGGCAAGCGGTCAGAGGCTCATAAGGCCAGTGTCATCGGGGATACCGTCGGAGACCCCTTCAAGGATACGGCCGGTCCATCGATGAACATCCTACTTAAACTGATGGCCATCGTATCGCTGGTCTTCACGCCCCTGTTCCAGCGCATCCCGCCCCTCCTCGGGGGATAGACCCCGGGATAAGTGCGGCTACGGGGCCGTTTACGGGCGGAAGCGCCGGAGAGCCTCTACGACCCGGTAGACCTCGGCATCCGTCATCTCGGGAAAGAGGGGAACGCTCAGGACTTCTTGAGCCCAGGCCGATGCCCGGGGAAATCGGTCCGGGGGGACTTCCAGAAACGCAAAGGCCGGCTGGAGGGGAATCGGCGTGTCATAGTAGATGGCCGTTTGGATTCGATGAGCGTGGAGCCACGACCGCAGGGCCTTTCGATAGGGCGTCCGGAGAACGGCCAGGTGCCAGGCCGGTTCGGCGTCCGGAAGCGTCTGGACCCAGCGCCAGTACCGGCCCGTCGGGGCTTGCGTATGGTACGTCGCCACGATGGCATTCCGTCGGGTGATCCAGGTGTCCAAGTACCGAAGCTTGACCCGAAGGAAGGCGGCCTGAAGCTCTCCGAGCCGAAAGTTGAAGCCGGCCTGGACGTGCCAGTGGTGCTGGGCCCGACCGTGATTCCGCAGGAGGCGGCACCGTTCGGCCCACTGGGGGTCGTCGGTCACGATGGCGCCGGCATCCCCCAGAGCACTCAGGTTCTTCGTGGGATAAAAGCTAAAGCAGGCGATGTCGCCGAAGGTCCCGGCCTTGCGGCCCCGAAACCGGGCGCCGTGGGCCTGGGCGGCGTCCTCGACGAGGGCCAGCCCGTATCGGTCACATAGGTGCCGCAGGGCCGCCATATCCCCCACCTGACCGTAAAGGTGGACGGGCAAGACGGCCGCCGTCCGGGGCGTGATGGCGGCCTCCACCTGCTCGAAGTCCAGGAGGGCCGTCGCTTCATCGACGTCGACGAAGACGGGCCGGGCCCCGGTCAGGACGATGGCCTCGACGGTCGCCACGAACGTGAAGGCCGTCGTGATCACCTCATCGCCGGGGCCGATGCCCAGTGCCTTGAGGGCGATGTAGAGCGCGGCCGTCCCATTGGAACATGCAATACTGTACCGGGTCCCGCACCAAGCCGCCCAGTCGGCTTCGAAGGCTTCCGTCTCCTCACCGAGCACAAACTGGCCCCTTTCCAGGACCCGCCGGAAGGCCTCTTCAAGGGCCTGGTGGAGCGGAGCGTTGTGACGCCGAACGTCGACCAGGGGTACCCATACGGGGCCGCCCTCCGGCTCTGTCATGGGCTACCTCAGGAGATAAAGGATAGACCGCCGCATCGGGTCGGTCGGCAGTAAGGAATTCGGTACCCCGAGGGAAGAAAGCCCACGTCCCTCCCGATGGGACGACCGGCCCGACGATTCCTCAAACGTCCCGACGCGGCAGGCTCAAGACCTTTCGAGGCGTCGGAGCCCTCCCGTCAGAACAGGCGATCATTGAACCCGAAGAGGACAGGAAGGTCAACATTCCCGGCCCCTTCGGCCGGGAAGCGGCATCGAATGCTCCCGTGGAGGGGGCCTTCGGCTTGGACGCGGCAGTCCCGCAAGCCATCCGCCAGGCGCAGACGGCCCCCCTGGTGCCGCCGGTACACACGGTACGTGCCGGACGGGCCCGCCTCCGGTTCGACTTCATAGGCCGTCCACGTCACGGACACAAGCCGGGTCCCGACGGGGAGGGGGTCGGGCCGGTCCGGCGGTCCGATGACGACCCGGACGTCCAGGGTATCCGGCGGGAGAGGCTGGCCCCAGACGAGGACCTCACCCGACGATTCGGGGGGACGGCACCAGACGTAAAGGGCCTCGGCGTCCGGGGGAACTCCCAAAAAACGAACGCGCCAGGCCGCCGGCCGGACGGGCGTGGGGTCGGTCAGCAGGGCGGACAGCCGGCCGTCGGGAGCCAGGAGGGTCACGCCCGGCGCGTCGGGTCGATCTAAGCGGGAAAACCGCAGTTGACGAACGCCCCGTACGGCCGGGTCCTCCGTGAGGGCGTGCATACGAGTATTCAAGTCCCGGGCCGTCCAGTAAAAGGCCGTCCGTTGGGTTTGCCACCAAGCCGAGAGGACCTGCTGACGGTGCCACAGGCGAAGGGCTTGAAGCCCGACGTCGAGGACGGTCCCCAGGACGACCAGACCAAGGGCCATCCCGATCAGGACGCCCAGGAACGTCGCTCCCCGTATCCAGCTCTGCATCGTCACCTCCGTCGGGGAATCCCGACACCGGGACACCGTGCCGACCCCATCCTGCCACTCTGTCAGGCCTGCGTCACCGAAGCAGGTTCCCCAGGCTCTGAACGGCCCGGAGGGCCTGAGCACCGCTGACGTTTTGGCCCGGCCGGAACGTCCCGTCCGGCTCTAAGGGCAGGAGGCCGAGGACGACGGCATACCGGATCGGGACGTAGTACCGATGTAAGGGTGAGACGTCTGGAATCGTCAGGCCGGGAGGAATCTTCACGAGGGCGTCTCGGTCAAAGTACCGCAAGACGTTATAGAGGATGAAGGCCAACTCACCCCGCTGGACGACTCGGTGGGGCTGGAAGGTATGGTTCTCAAAGAGGGGAATGAAGCCCATCGCCACGACTTTCTGGATGAACGTCCGGGCCCAGTGGTCTTCCAAGTCCAGGACGATGGGCGGGGGACCCGAGAGGGGTTCCCGGGCGATGCGGGGGATTTCCAAATACAGCATGGCGGCGACCTGGCCCCGGGTCACGTAGGGTGCCCGTTCGATCTGCTGGTATTCGGTGTAGACGGCCGAACGCTGGATTTCCAGTTCGGCCGTCTGGAGGAGTTCGGTCCATCGAGGCTGGGACGGTTCGGCCCGGACCAAGCGCTCCAGCAGGGGCTTGGCCTGGAGCCACTGGCGGGTCTCCACGAGGGCCTCGGCCCATCGTCGGAGGGTCTGTAGGTCGTCCGGGTCGCTCTGATAGGCCAGTTGATAGTAGGGGAGGGCTTCCTGGATCTGACCCTGGGAGCGAAACCAGTCCCCGACCTCGACCTGCAGGCGGGTGTCGGTCGGGGCTCGGGCGGCCGCCTGGCGGTACCAGTGGGTCGCCTGGGCCGCGTCACCCTGACGGCGGGCGACGCGGGCCTGCTCGACCATGACCTCGACGGCCTGACGTCGAATGAGTTCGGCTTCCTCGGCCCAATCGGACGGGGGGGTCCAGACAGCTTCGAGCTTCTCGGCGTACGTCAGGGCGGGGATCCAGTCCTGGCGGGTGCGGTAGACCCACATCATGCCAGCCAGGGCCCCGACGTGCTGAGGCGCGAGCTTCAACGCTTCCTGGAAGTACTGGGCCGCCGTCAGGCTGTCGCCCCGGGCGAAGGCGACCCATCCCCGAAGGACCCGGGGCGTCGCCCACTGGGGATAGTCCGTCTGCAGGGACTCGGCGATATGTTCCGCCGCGTCGACATCACCGGCCCGAAGGCTCTCCCAGGCCATTTGGACCCGGACGATGGCTCCCGAGCCCGGCGGGGGTTCCCAGGCCGTCGGGGCCGGCAGGTAGGCCGGCAGGGACACGTAAGGCGCCTTGGGACAACCGATGAAGAAAAGAGCCAAGCCGATGAGGCCGGTCAGGACGTGGAGGAGGTGGCGACTTCGGCGGTCTCGGTCGAGACGGCCGGCGACAGCTCCAACTGGTACATCTTCATGCGGCCGACCAGCCATGGAGGTACCTCGGCTTCGAGATAGACCCCGTCCTCCCGGTCCTCCCGGACGAGAATTCGACCCGCTTTGTAAAACCACTGGAGGTCTCGGACGCGAGCGTAGGGGATACGAAACCGAACTCTTTGCCAGTAAGACCGCAGGGTTCGGGCCATCGCCTCGATGAGGCGGTCCAGGCCCTCACCCGTACGGGCCGACAAGAAGATGGCTTCGGGGCACATGGCCCGGGCTTCATGAATTCGCAAGTGGTCTGTAAGCCTGTCGATCTTATTCCATACCCACAGGATGGGCTTGTCGTCGACCCGCATTTGCCGCAAGACGGCCCGGACGGTCTGGACCTCCGTCTCCATCCGGGGCGATGTGATGTCGATGACGTGGATCAAGGCGAAGGCAGAGTAGACCTCGTCCAGCGTGGCCCGGAAGGCGGCTACGAGGGAGGGCGGGAGTTTGCGGATGAACCCGACCGTATCGCTGACGAGAACCTCCCCCAGGTCCCCCAGCCGAACCTTTCGGACCAGGGGGTCCAGGGTCGTGAAGAGTTGGTCCTGGGCCGGGGCGTCGGCCTGGGTCAGGCGGTTGAAGAGCGTTGTCTTACCGGCGTTTGTGTAGCCGACCAGGGCAAAGACGGGCAGACCCTTCTCTTGCCGCTCGGCCTGGAGAGCCCGCCGATGAGTCTCGATGGCCTCCAGCTCTCGCTGGATATGGGCGATACGAGCCCGAATCTGCCGATGTTTCATCTCGAGGAGGGTCTCGCCGGGACCCCGGGTCCCGATGCCCCCGCCCAGGCGGGAAAGTTCGACGCCCCGACCGGTCAGGCGGGGAAGCAGGTACCGCAGTTGCGCCAGTTCGACCTGGAGTTGACCCTCTCTCGTGCGGGCCCGTCGAGCGAAGATGTCCAGGATGAGCTGGATGCGGTCCAGGATTTTGACGTTCAGGGCGTCTTCCAGATTCTTGACCTGCACGGGTCGCAAGGAGTCGTCGCAGACGACCAGTTCGGCCCCCAACGCTGAGACTCTCTCGGCCAGCTCCCGGACCTTTCCTCGACCCAGGTAGAAGCCGGGATCGGGGGTCCGACGGACCTGGGTCACGACGGCGGCGACGTCGGCCCCAGCGTCCTCGACGAGCCGCCGAAGCTCTTCCAGGTCCTCGAGGGCTTCGGCCTCCCGGGTCCGGTCCCGGATCAGGCCGACGATGATGGCTTTTGGACGGACTTGCGTGACTCTCTCCATACCTTTATGCCCATGACCCCGCTCTCACGAGCCGGGCTTGAACTTCATCGCCAGGCAAAGTGGAACTCGCACCAGGGGTCACCCCCAAGGAGACAGCGACGTTCTTCCGCTCGGACGTCTTGCCCCCCCAAGATCTCAATAGACCGACGGAAGAAGCCCAGGTTACTCCGACAGTTGGGGCGCGTCGTGTAAGGAACATAACGCGTACGGATCATACAGGACGTCACGCCCGTCGGGTAGTACTCCGTCAGGCCGGCATTGTAGTACTCGTTTTGCCAGGCGGCGGCCAGCTTCAGGAAGAGTTCGGGGGGCTTGCCCAGGAAACGGCGGTACTGGCCCGTCTCGGGATGGAAGGCCCGCTCGGCCGAAAAGGCGCCCATCGCCTCGTAGGTCGTCTCGGGGTCACCCCCGGCGTATTCGGCGACGAGGCGCTCGAAGCGTTCGACGAACCGGAGTTCATACCAGCCGTTGACACTGGCCTGAAGCCACTGAGTCCGGTCTTCCGGACTCAAACGACCCAGGAGCTCCTGCAAGACGGGCTCGCCCCAGCGGGACCGGACAAAATCCATGCGAGACACCAGGACCCAGCCACGCACGCAAAGTTCATCGACGGGTTCCCAGTACCGCATCGAGCCATTCCCGAAGGTCTCCCTCCGGGGATCAAAGCTATGCCGCAGACTCCCCGGCGGCTATGCCGGGACTACCGCTGGCGCAGGAACTCCTCGATCCGTCGGCGGGCCTCCTCGTCCCGCATCTGGACGGGTGGATGCTTCATCGTGTAGGCGGAGATATCGTAGAGAGGACCCTTCAGGCCCCGGTCTCGGGCGATCTTGCAGTAGCGGATCGCATCGATGACGACGCCGGCACTGTTGGGCGAGTCCTGAACGGACAGACGGACGTCCATCGAGATGGGGACGTGGCCGAAGATGCGACCCTCGATGCGGATAAAGCAGACCTTTTCGTCGTTGAGCCAGGGGACGTAATCGCTGGGACCGATGTGGACGTTTTCCGGCCCCAAGTCATAGGGGACAAGGGACGTCACGGCCTCCGTCTTGGAGATCTTTTTGGACTTCAGGCGAGACCGCTCCAGCATGTTCAGGAAATCCGTGTTGCCGCCGACGTTGAGCTGGTACGTCCGGTCGATGCGGACACCCCGGTCGACGCAGAGCTGGGTCAGGGTCCGGTGAAGGATCGTCGCCCCGAGTTGGCTCTTGACGTCGTCGCCGATGCACGGGACACCGGCCCGCTCAAAGCGAGATGCCCACTCGGGATTCGACACGATGAAGACGGGAATGCAGTTGATGAAGGAAACGCCCGCCTCCAGACACGCCTCAGCGTAATACTCCGTAGCCTTCTGGGAACCGACGGGCAGGTAGTTGAGCAGAATCTCAGCCCCCGTCTCCTGAAGGACTCGGGCGACGGGGACGGGTTTTTCGTCGGCGACGATAAAGGTCCGCTCGGGCGGATAGTCTTTCATGTGGGCGGCCACGCCGTCCAAGACCGGTCCCATCAGGACCCGGACGGGCCAGTCCGGTAGATCTCGATAAATGGGGTAGATGCAGTTCGGAGCGCTTCGGACGGCCTCCCGCAAACTCCGGTTGACCTTTCGGGCATCGATATCAAAGGCGGCAACGACCTCAATATCACCGGGGGTGTAGCCCCCCATGTCCCAGTGCATGAGGCCGATCGCCTCCTCAGGCCCCAGGGTTCGGTAGAGCTCGATCCCCTCCAGCAGAGCCGCCGCACAGTTACCTACGCCGGCGATGGCAATACGAATCTTTCCCATGAGACCTCCTCCCCTCCGCGGAAAGTCACCGCGCGGCCCAACCCCTGAAGAGCGGTATACCGGCCAGGCGGCGAAGGACGGAAACCGACCCGTCTCTCTGCCTTCAGACCTCGGGGCACGCTATCCGCCCCACGCCCCCGGTCCAGCCCCGAGGGACTCCTCGGATTTCTGCATCGGGTGCGCTATAATATCGGAGACTCCTCGACCTGTCAATTCTTCGGCTCGGCCCTGGCCGTACGGCGATCCGGCCATCATCCAGACTCCGCTCGTTCGAGCGGGGCTGTGGCCGTCCGGCCTTTGCGGAGGACCCCGGAGGGGAGACGCCTCCCGTGGAAGGCCCGGGACCTTCGGAATAGGGAGCGTGATTATGCGGAAGCTTCCGAAGGCGCTGGTCGTCGGCGGTTTGACCGCCTTCAGCCTGCTCTTTGTTGCCCTGGGGATATGGGCCCTGCGCCGCATCGGCTGGCAACCCAAGTTAATGGGGGATGCCTGGTGGCCTCGCGAGACGGCCCTGGCGTTGGAGATCCCCCGGCTCTCGGCGTGGGTCCGAGCGATGGAGACGAGTCCCTCGATGCGGGACGTCCGCCGGCCGGAGATCGGGCCGGCGCTTCAGGAATACTTCCGGGCCGTCCAAGCCCGGGCCGATGCCCGTCTGCCGGTCGTCTGGCAAAAACGGATCGATGAATGGGTCGCCCGAGAGACGCTGACCCGGGTCGGAAGGGTCGCGGCGGCCGTCTGGGTCCATACTCCGGAAAACTGCCGGGAGGCTTCTGCTTCCTGGGAGTGGGCCTGGATGATTGAAGCCCCTCCGACCGTCTGGGCCTCGATCGAGCCCGGCCTGCAAGATCTCGGTCGGGCATGGGCCCGAGCCCTCGGTCTGGATGGCTCGCCGGTCGTCCGTTCGGAGGGGACCCGGCACTTCATCACGTCGCCCCGGGGATGGGAAGACCTCATGGCCGTCCGGACAGGTCGTCGACCGGCCCTCCGGGGAACACCGGCCGCCTCGGCCTGGCGGTCGCAAGTCCGCAGTCCGGGGGCTTATGTCTTACTGGTCCCCCCGGTCCTGGCGACGTGTCCTCCGGCGTGGCTCGGCGACCGGCCGATCCGGGAGGGTCTGAAGCGCATCCGGGCTGTCACGCTGAGTAGCGGTATCCGGGGGGGATGGCAGGATACAGTCCTGCAGGTCTTCTCGGAGGGACCGTGGCCCACCCCCTGGGACCGACTTGCCCGACGGGGGGGCCTCCCCAAGGAGTTTTTCCGCTGGGTTCAGGACGAAGACCGTATCGTGGCGGCCCTTCACGTGGAGGACCCGGTCGGATGGCTCCGGTACCTGCGAACTCTGGATCCGGCCCGGGTCGCTGTCCCACCGACAGACGGTATGGCCTGGTTGGAAAACTGGTCCGGCGACCTCCTCATCACGGCGAATCTGAGCTCGCTGTGGCCGCAGTGGCCGGAGCTCGTCGAGTCGGTCCGCTCCCAAGGGGGTGCCGAAGGGTCCCTGAACACGCTCTCCCGGGTCCTCCATCTCTTGGGTCAATCCCGTCTCAAGCTCCTCGTCGGAGCTCGGGACTCCACGCAGTGGCGACGGGCGCTGGAGGCCTGGGTCGAACGGATTCGACGTGAATCGGGGCCCGTTGCCATCCGTCTCGTCCGGGACCGGCCCTTCCCCCTCTATCAGGCCGAGGTCCTCTTCTTCCCGAACGTGTCGCCGACCTTCGGGATCCACCCCCTGGGGTTTGTCCTGACGTCCCATGGGTCCCAGGTGGATGAAGTCCTGGAAGCCCGGGGCTTCGCCAAAGGGGGTCTCCTGAAGGGTAAGCCCCGGTGGCGGGTCCTGGATACCTTTGGGCCCGACCGGTGGATTCTCTTTTTGTACTTGGACGGGCCCTCTTTCCTGGCCCTGGAGCGCCCCTTGGAGTTCCGCGGCATCGGTCCCCTGCCGGCTTCGAGTCTTTCGTTTCCGGCCTTGCCCCCTCGTCTCTGGTCGGACCTCCTCCGCCGGGCCGAGGCCTGGCAGGGTCAGTTGCTCAAGGCATGGTGTGAACCCGACGTCTGCACCCTCCAGGGTCGGAGTGACGTGATCTTGCTTCCGCCGGGTCCGGTGTTCTTACGGCTTATGGCCCTGGCCTTGTGGGACGCCGTCGAGACATGGCGCGTCCCGGGAAGTCCGTCCCCATGAAGCAAGAACGGGTGCCGTCGGACGATCGGGTCCCAGAGTTTTCGGCGGGCCTCCTGGTCTTCCGGAAGACGGAATCGGGGTATGAGTGGCTCTTACTCCAGAAACCCAATGGCCGGTGGGAGTTCCCCAAGGGGAAAGTCGAACCCGGAGAGACCCCCCTTGAGGCGGCTATCCGGGAGGCCCGGGAGGAGACCGGCGTGTCCGACCTTCACGTCATCGAGGGCCGAATGTACACCCTCCATTACACGTACCGGGACCGGTGGCGCCGTCGGCCCGGGGGCGTGATCGTCGATAAGACGGTCATTTTCTATCTGGCCGAGACGCATGACATCGCCCTCCGGCCCTCCCGGGAGCATCGGTCCGCTTGCTGGCTTCCGACGGACGCGGTCGAGGCGGCTCTCGGGTATGAAAACCTGCGGGACCTCTTCCGGCAAGCCCTGGATGACCTTTCGCGCATTCCATACGGAGGTGTCGCATGTCTCAAGTACCCCCGGAAGGTAGCCCCTCGATAGAAGTCCAGGTCGACGCCCAGACGATCGGCCGTTTCTCCAATCAAGTCGTGATCGGCCACGACCCGGAATCTTTCGAACTACGATTTCTCTATATCCCGCCGGGTTCTCCCCGGGGCTTACTGGTGGCCCACATCATCCTGACGCCGCCTCATGCCAAGCGGCTCCTGAAGGCTCTGGAGGAAAACATTCGCCGGTACGAAGCGACCTTTGGCCCGATCCCCGAGCAGGTCTTGCCCATCGGTCCCGTCCAGTGATAGGGAGCCGGGGGGTCGGCGGAGGGGCCGTGTACGCCCCTCATGGGGTCATCCCGCCGTTACGGGGATATGGAACGCGTGGCTATCGTGCATGATTGGTTGGTGGCGTGGCGGGGCGGCGAGCGGGTCCTGGCGGCCCTGCATCGGATATGGCCCCAAGCGCCGGTGTACACGCTGATCGCCGACCCCCGCCTGCTGGCTCGGCATCTGCCGGATGCGCAGGTCTGGGTATCACCGCTCCAGCGGTGGCCCGGGGCGCAACGGTACTTCCGTTGGCTCCTGCCCCTGTTCCCCTATTGGGTCGAAGGGTGGGACCTCAGCGGGTACGACCTCATCGTGAGTTCCAGCCACTGTGTGGCCAAAGGGGTCATTCCGGAACCCGACGCCCTTCACGTGTGCTATATCCACACGCCGATGCGGTACGTATGGGACCGGCGCTTCGAATACTGGGGTCACGGGCTCCGATACCGGCTTTTGGAGTATGCCTTCCTCCATCGGCTTCGGCGATGGGACACGGTGTCGGCCGCCCGTGTGGACCTCTTCATCGCCAATTCCCGGTTTGTCGCCCGTCGAGTCCAGAAGTACTACGGGCGTCCGGCCCTGGTCCTGTATCCACCGATCCGGACTGACTTTTTTCGACCGGCCGACGTACCCCCCGAGCACTTCCTGGTCGTTTCGGCCCTCGTGCCGTACAAGCGCATTGAGGTCGTCATCGAAGCCTTTCGGGCTTTTCCCCGGATTCCCCTCGTCGTCGTGGGGGACGGCCCCTTACGGCGGAGCCTGCGGCGGCGGTCTCCGTCCAACGTGGTCTGGCGGGGTCGGGTCAGCGACGAGGAACTCCGGGACCTCTACCAGCGGGCGTATGCCGTCCTCCTGCCGGGCGTCGAGGATTTTGGGATGGTCGTCGCCGAGGCCCATGCCTGTGGGCGACCGGCCATCGTCGGTCCCCGGGGTGGGGCTTGCGAGGTCGTGGAGCCGGACGTGACGGGGATCGTCCTTCCGGAAGTCAGCGTTCCGGCACTCCAGGCGGCTATTGACAGAGTCCTGACGGGGCGTTTTAATAGGGACGCTATCCGGGCCCGTGTCGAGATGCTGGGGGAGGTGGCCTTCCGAGAGCGTTTCCAGTCTATCGTCCAGTGGGCGTGGACTCGATTCCGGGCAGGGAGGGCCCCCGATGAAGAGCTACGGCTACTGGGTCGGTTTCCTCAAGTGGCTGACTGACCTAAGCGTAACCGTCTTGGCCTTCTGGCTGGCCTACTACTTGCGCTTTGACGCCCTTACGTGGCTTTTCCCGGTCCGGTGGGGCTATCCGGATATATCCATCTACTGGAAGCTCTTCGGCTTAGTCGTGGTAGCCTGGACGGTTGTGTTTTACTCTCTACGGGCCTACCGTCCTCGGCACTTCGAGGGCCGGGAGGAGGAATTCTTCCACGTCCTGATCGGCGTCGGCGTAGCCTCGGCCGTAGTATGGGGCCTGGCCCTGTACTACCGGGTCTTCCATCAGCGGAACGCCCCGCCGGAGCAGTTCCTGGAACCCTCTCGACTGATGTTCGTCATGTTCATGTGCCTGGACGTGGCGGGCATCGTCGCCGGGCGTTCCCTCATCCGGTGGCTGGCCGAGCGACTGCGAGCCCGGGGGTGGCAGATCCAACGGGCCCTCATCGTCGGCAACGGCACGCTGGGCCGGGCCCTGGCGAGCCGGATCCGGCGACACCCCGAGTACGGTATCGAGATCGTTGGCCTCGTCGATGGCGAAAACAGCGATCCTTTCCACGACATACCCGTCCTCGGGAACTTTGAGGACCTGCCCCGCATCGTTCGGGAGTACGGCGTCCAGGCGTTGTTCATCGCCCTACCGGCCGCCGAATTCCCCAAAGCGATGGCAATCGCCCAGCAATTTCAGACCCAGCCCCTCAGCATTCACATGGTGATGGACGTCCTGACGGCCAGCCACCTCCGGACGACGATATCGGAAATCGACGGCCTGCCGATCTTGAACATCAACGATACGCCGCTCCAGGGCGCCGCCGCCGTCGCCAAGCGGGTCCTCGACATCGTCCTCTCGGCCCTGGCCCTCGTCCTCTTGGCACCCCTGATGCTCCTCATTGCCCTGCTCATTAAGCTGACCTCCCGGGGGCCGGTCATCTACCGTCAAATCCGTATGGGCCTGGACGGGCGGCCCTTCGTCATGTACAAGTTCCGCACGATGGTCGAGGACGCCGAAGAGGCGACGGGTCCGACGATGACTCATGCCGAAGACCCGCGCCGGACCCCCATCGGGAAGGTCCTCCGTTTCCTCAGCTTCGATGAACTGCCGCAGTTTTGGAACGTTCTCAAGGGCGACATGAGCCTCGTCGGGCCCCGACCGGAGCGGCCTTACTTTGTGGCCGACTTCTGTCGGCGTTACTCCCAGTACATGCTTCGGCACCGGGTTAAGGGGGGGATCACCGGATGGGCCCAGGTGAACGGCTTTCGGGGGGATCGGGATTACGAGCGCCGCATCGAGTATGACCTCTACTACCTGACCCACTGGTCCATCTGGCTGGACCTGTGGATCTTGCTCGTCACGCCGTTCCGGATGTTCCGCTACACGGGCATATAGGGCCCTGTTAAGAAATGGATGCAGACCCGGTGTGCGCGTTTAGCCCGGTCCTCGGTGCTCGGTGTCCGGCCCTCGGCGTTGATCCGGTACCGGGTCCCAGGTGCCAGGTACCCGGGACCTGGAACCCGGTACCAGGCGCTTGTCTTCAAAAAACCCGCACACGGGGTCTGCATCGTGCATCCTGTATCCTGCATCCATAGTTTTGGGATGCAGGATGCGAGATCCAAGGCTCTATCCTTCCTTTTGGACCATCTGCCCGTACCTGAAGGAACCCCGCGGGGTCAAAGTCCGTAAGGGGTCCGCTCCAAGAGCGGGGGTAGTATGTCGCAATAGAAGGGACGGAGTAACGAGGAAGAGCCTGGAGTCAGAAATCTGGAAATCTCAGACCTTCTCAAAGCGAAGTTCACGCAGGGGGCATCGCCTTGACGCCCGGGGTCGGATGTCCCATCTTTGACTGGGCCTCGGAAGAGACGGGCCTCACGCCTGCTGGACTTGTTTGGGACTCGTGAGGGATCCCCGATGAAAGTCCGGATCGGGTGGCTGAAGGATTATGTCGTCTTATCGGAAACTCCGACCACGATCGCCAATATCTTGCTCCACCTGGGCCTGCCGCCGGAAGGCCTGACGCCTTGGGGAGCCGATTCCGTCCTGGACCTGGAGGTTACGGTCAACCGACCGGATTGCCTGAGCCACCTCGGTGTGGCCCGGGAACTGAGTGCCTGGTTGGAGCGACCCCTGGAGCCCGGATGGCGGTCACCGGAGGAGAAGTCGGACCAGCCCGTCGAGGAGCGGGTCTCCGTACACATCGAGGCTCCCGACGGGTGCCTGCGGTACGTGGCTCGGGTCATCGAAGATGTCCGTGTAGGCGAGTCGCCCGACTGGCTCAAGGATCGTCTCGAGTCGGTCGGAGTCCGACCCGTCAACAACGTCGTCGACGTCACGAACTACGTCATGCTGGCCTACGGCCAGCCCCTGCACGCCTTTGATTTGGATACCGTCCGGGGGAACCGGATCGTCGTCCGGTGGGCCCGTCCGGGAGAATCGCTCCAGGCTTTGGACGAAAACGTGTATTCGCTGACACCGGAGATCCTCGTCATTGCCGACGCCCAGCGGCCCATCGCCCTGGCCGGCATCATCGGAGGCCTCGAAACATCGGTCCGACCGGATACCCGCCGGGTTCTCCTCGAAAGTGCCTGGTTTGAACCTCGGGCCATCCGACGGGGGCGTCGGCGCCTGGGCCTTCAGACGGAAGCCAGCTACCGGTTCGAACGGGGTACGGACCCCGAGATGGCTCCCCGGGCCGCCGACCATGCGGCCGCCCTCATTCAAGCCTTCGCCGGCGGCCGGGTCCTGGCCGGTCGGGTCGACGTGAATCTGCGTCCCTGGTCGCCCCGGTCGTTACGCTTGCGCTACGAACGGGTGCAACAGTTTTTGAACGTGGCGATTCCTCCGGAGTGGATCGAGAAACGCCTGCAGGGCCTGGGATTCCGAGTCGCCCGCATCCAGAACGATCCAGCTCCCATCTGGGAAGTTGCGCCGCCCTCGTTCCGGGCCGACGTCCAGGAAGAGACGGACCTGCTGGAGGAGATCGCTCGTCACTACGGCTATGAGCGCGTCCCCCTGACCCTGCCGGTCACGGAGAGGAAGCATCAACCCGACTATCCCGGCTTTTCCCTGGAACGGGCCGCCCGTCGGGTCTTGCAGGGCCTCGGTCTGCACGAGACGATTTCGACGTCTTTCTATTCGGAACAGCCTCTTGAGGTCTTCTCCGTCACCGATCCCCTGCGGGTCGCCAATCCCCTGTCCGACCGACGGGCCTGCCTACGCCGGTGGATCGGGATGGGTCTGGTCGAGGCCGCTCAGCGGAATCATCAGTACGGCGTCACCGACGTTCGTCTGTGGGAGATCGGCCAGGTCTTTTGGGACGCCCAGGGGCTCCCTCAGGAGGCGTGCCATCTGGGTCTGATCCTTAGCGGATTCGACCGGCCGGCCCGGACATGGCGGGACCCGGCCCGTCCGGTCGACTTTTTCGACCTAAAGGGGCTTGTTCAGGCCTTCCTGGAGACGATGGGGTGGCGACCCGTCACCTTTGCACCTTCGGACTATCCCTTCCTGCACCCCTATCAGCAGGCCGAGGTTCAAGTCCGGGGCCAACGGGTCGGCTTCTTGGGTGCGTTCCACCCCCGTTGGGTGGAGCTGTATGACCTCCGTATGCCGGTTTACCTGGCCGAGCTCGACTGGGATACCCTCCGGACCATCCCGACGGCCATGCCCGTATTTCAGGAGTGGTCCCGACTGCCCGCCATCGTGCGGGACATCTCCATCGTCGTACCCGCGTCCGTCCCGTACGCCGCTATCGAGCAGGCCCTCGCCGAGGCTCGGGTGCCTGAACTGGCCGGCTGGGACCTCATCGACCGGTATGCCGGAGTCCAGATCCCGGCCGACTGCCTAAGCTATACGATTCGTTTGACCTTTCACCCCCAGGCGCCCCGGTCTTCCGAAGAGGTCGACGGGCGCATCCAGCACTTACTGGCTTATTTATCGGACCGCCTCGGAGCAAGGCTTCGAACGGAGTGAGAACTTCCCATGGTCCCGGTCTCCGAACCTGGCATTCGTAGCGGCTGGCGGGTCGTCCTGACGACCGGATCTCTGACGGAGGCCCTGCTGGTCCAACGGCTCTTGCAGGGATACGGGCTGACCGGACGCATCCAGGCACCGGCCCCCTATCAGGTCTTCCCCTTCCATATGGCCGGCTGGGACTGGTACCGACTCTTGGTCCCGGCCGAGGAGTGGTCGGAGGCTCGGCGAATCATCGAGGGGCATCGACGCCGATACCCCTGGCTTCGGCTGGTCGAGCCCGATTCGAAGGAGTCGACTCCATGACGACACCCGACCGAAAACGTCTGGAAAGTTTGGTCCAAGCGTGGTCTGTAGCGGAAGACCCCGTGGAATCCGTCCGGCAAGCCCTGGAGCGGACGGACGATCACCCGGCCCTGGCTTTGTGGGCCTATCAGGACGAGCGAGTCTGGTCCCAGGTCTCGTCCCACCGGAAGATCGCCGGATGGGTCGATATCCTCCGGCGAGTCGTACCTGCTGAGACGTGGGATGCCGGGTGGGGCCGTCTCCTGGATCGCCTGCCGGTCCCGCTCCGGATGTGGGTCCTCCATGCGTGGTCCCGCCGATGGCCGCCGGAGTCGGATTTCTGGGCCGGTTGCCTGAACGACCCGACCGTCCTCCAGTGGCTCCTTCAGTGGAGCCGTCAGGACCCGACCTGGCAGACCTGGGTCGCCGAACGGGCGCGTCATATCCGGTCCGAACGCATGCGTCGCAAGCTCCTTCCCGAAGTTCCGGAAGCCCCGCCCCCGGAGACCGAGACCCCAACCTGGCACATCGCCCCTACGGCCTACTACGTCACCCCTATGAACGGACGCTACTATTGGATCCTCCGCTACACTACAACCCCGACCGACGTCTGGGTCGTCCTGGGCCTCCGTACCCAGGCAGACCGGACCGTCCAGGATGCCCTCTTTGCCCGGGTAGGCCCGGAGGACCTAACGCGGGCTTTCGGAAGGTCCCATCGGGGCTATCCGGCTCTTTTGGGGTATCTGCTACTCCACCACACGACTTTCTTCCGGCTGGACTTGGATCGCTTCGTGAAAGGTCAATTCCGGAATCGGACGGTTCGGTGGGAGCGCATCGCCCCCTTCATCGTCCAGGCCTTAGAGCGCACGCCCCGGGACGCTTGGCCCCTGTATCTCCGGACCTACGCCCCCACTTTTATAGACCCTTGGTTCCGATGGGACGCCATGCCGGAGCTCCGGCAGGTCCAAAGTGTCTTGACGGCTTCCGTCTTCTCCGCGACAGGAAGTGAGATCTTGCCCTTCTCTCATCCGAAAGAGGCATTTGCTTTCCTGGCCCACCTCTTTAACGTCCTCTGGAGCTACCACGCCCCGGAAGAGGCGACCCGCCTCGTAGACTGGCTGGATGAGATCACGCGGGACCTGCAACGATCCCCCTTCCTGGATCGGTTCATCGATCGGTACCGGGGAACCGTCTTTGCCCCCGCCCCACCTCGCCTCACCCCAGAAATTCGGCAAGCCCTGGCAAAAGCCTATTTCCTCGTTCGGAACCGGCCCTGGGACGAGACCCTCGCCACCGGGATGAAAACCTTGCTGGCTTGGACCCTCCAGGACCTCATCCACTGGCTCCGCCATATGGCCCGGACGACATCCGACCTGGAAGACATGGACATGCTGGGATAAAACGGCAGGGTAGGATACGAGTGACTGGGTAAGGCAATAAGATTTGAAATGTGGGAATGGGGCACAGGTGCCAGATACCAGGTTCCGGGTACCAGGTAATCAAAATCCTGGCCATTTCTATCCTGCATCGTGCATCCTGTATCCTGCATCCATATCTTAACAAGGCAGTAGTAGGGCCGTACAGCGAGGGACTGGGGCTGGACCCCGCGGATTCGCTAAATCCGTCCTCATTTGGCATTCTACGGATTCCGCCTGCTGTATGGCCTTACCGCCTGATTGGCTTCCTGCCCGACTCGCGTACACCGCCTCCTGCGTCCGTAACGACTTGAACCCTGCCCCTCCCATGTAAACGGACGCCACCCCAGTGAGCGGGACGATGGCTTGTACTTCCCCGGGCCGGGGATTATCCTAAACAGACCGCCTCCCGATGGTTTCCTCCCTACTTCTCCCTGGAGGAGGCTACGATGGCCGTCTCGTTGGAAAAGGTTTACGAAGCCCTGAAGACGTGCTACGACCCCGAGATCCCTATCAATATCGTGGACTTGGGGCTCATCTACGACGTGCAGGTCGACGAAAACGACAAGGTCTACGTGAAGATGACCCTTACGGCCCCGGGGTGCCCTATCGCCGCCGAGTTCCCGGAAGAGATCCGTCGAAGGCTGATCGAGCTGGCCGGTGCCCGGGACGCCGAAGTCGAAATTGTTTGGTTCCCGCCGTGGAATCCCGACATGATGTCGGAAGAAGCGAAGAAGATGCTGGGATGGATTTAATACAGAAATGGATGCAGGATGCAGGATACATGATGCCAACCCCCTGTGCGCGTTTTCCGGTGGCCGGGCGCGGCCCTCGGTGCTCGGTGTTCGGTCCCCGGCGCCGATCCAGCACCGGGTCCCGGGTGCCCGGTACCCGGGACCTGAGACCTGGCACCCGTGGCAAATCCCGATACGGGCTGGATTCCCGGTTCATGTTCCAAAAACGCGCCCATGGGGTATGAATGAACTTCGCTTTGAGATGGTGGGATGCACTTTCGGGAAGCCGGCCTCTGCATCGTCACTCCGCCCCTTCTATCGTGAGATGCCGCCCCCACGAACTTCGACCCCGCGAGGTTTACGATGGACACCGAGAAACTCCGGGAAGCCGTGTTGAGCCGACTGAAGGCTGTCCCGTATCCCGGCTTTAGCCGTGATATCGTGTCCTTCGGGATGGTCCGGGACGTGGCCGTCGACGATGAGGGCCGGGTACGAGTCACGATCGTCTACTCGACCGAACCCGACCGGGTCCGGCAGGCTATCGAGCAAGCCGTCGTCCAGGCCGTCCGGGGCGTTGGCGGCGTCCGGCAGGTCGAGGTCGTGGCAACCCAGCGGGAGATGGCCCGGCCGAGCGTCCCCCAGAGACAGTCCGTCCCGGGCGTCCGACACGTCATCGCCGTAGCCTCGGCCAAGGGGGGCGTCGGCAAGTCCACCGTCGCCGTGAATCTGGCTTACGCCCTAAAGGAGCTCAGCTATACCGTCGGTCTCCTCGACGCCGACATCTACGGCCCCAGTGCCCCCATCATGCTGAAGACGGAAGGGGAGCCGACGACCGACGGCAAGCGGATCTTCCCTGTCTCGGCGATGGGCCTGAAGATGATCTCCATCGGGTTCTTCCTGCCGACGGAGGACCAGGCCCTGATCTGGCGGGGTCCGATGGTCATGAAGGCCGTCCACCAGCTCGTGTGGGACGTCGAATGGGCCCCTCTGGACTATCTGGTCGTGGACCTGCCGCCGGGAACGGGGGACGCTCAACTGACCCTCTTGCAGGAGGTTCGGCTCTCCGGGGCCGTCATCGTTACGACACCTCAGCGGGTCGCCCTCGTGGACGCCCGCAAGGGCGTGACGATGTTCAAGCGCCTGGACACGCCCGTCCTGGGCATCGTCGAGAACATGAGTTACTTCCGGTGCTCCAAGTGCGGCGAGACTTACGAGATCTTCGACCGCCGCGGCGGACTCCATGCCGCCAAGATGTTGGGTGTCCCCTTCCTAGGGGAAATCCCCATCGAACCCCGCATGCGGGAGGGGGCCGATCGGGGCGAACCCGTCTTTCTGTGCGCCCCCGATTCGGAAGCGGCCCGTGCCTTCATGGATATCGCTCGAAAAGTTGCGGCGGCCCTGCCCACGGCCGAACCTGCCCAATAACCGGGAATTCACCGCCTTGGGAGTAAAAAATGCCGGTCCAGACCGTCCGTCGGCCTCGTGTCCGGACCGTCGAGGAGTGGCTCCGTCTGCCGGAGGGGCCGCCCTACTACGAACTGGAGGAGGGGAGGCTCGTCCGTATGCCCTCACCGACCCGCCAGCATCAGCGGATCGTAGGCACGCTGTTTTACGCCTTTCGCCAGTTTTGCCGGGTCCGGGGTTTGGGGACGGTCGTGATGGAGGTGGATGTGGCCCTTCCGACGGGGCGGGGCTACATCCCCGACCTGGCCTTTGTCCGGCGGGAGCGGGAGGCCGAACTCCTGACCCCTGACGGCAAGGTCCGGGGCGTGCCCGACCTGGTCGTCGAGGTCGTCTCACCGGGGACCCAGGGGCGGGACCGGTACACGAAGTTTCGGGCCTATTGGGAGGCGGGCGTCCCCTGGTACTGGCTGGTCGACAGCGAGACGCTGGTCATCCAGGAGTTTCAATACACCCCGGAGGGGTACCTCTGTCGGGCGACGGTCGAGGCGGGGGAGGTCTTCCGACCCCAGGCCCTGCCGGGATTGGAACTCGACCTGGCGGCCCTGGTGGGAACTTCAGGACGGCGGTCCCGGCGACGCCCGAGGGACTCGTAGGAATGGATGCAAACCCGATGTGCGCGTTTTCCAGTGGCCGGGCTCGGTCTTCGGTGCTCGGTGTTCGGCCCTCGGCGTCGGACCGGCTCCGGTGCCGGGTACCAGGTCCCAGGTGCCAGATAGCCGGTACCCGATACCTGATACCCGGTACCTGGCACC